>Ga0123352_10000029_pt1 | contig 144639 bp, 131 predicted proteins | sample TergutLab28metaG_FD_89700 | JGI IMG/M metagenome (GOLD analysis project Ga0123352, IMG submission 89700) | Labiotermes labralis P1 segment gut microbial communities from Petit-Saut dam, French Guiana - Lab288 P1 | ecosystem: Host-associated > Arthropoda: Insects > Digestive system > Gut ...
CCCGGAAGCCGCCGGCGGCGAGGGAGTGGGCAGCGCCTCGACCGCGGCGCGGCAGCGCGGCGCGAGGAACGAGCGACGTCGCTCGCGCCACAGGGGCTAGTGCTGGCCGAAGTCCTGGGTCCACCAGGTGGTGCCGGCGGGGTCGGTGGTGACGCCGACGCCGAGGTCGTGGAGGTGGCAGTCGAGGATGTTGCGGCGGTGCTCGGGGCTCTGCATCCAGGCCGCGACCACGCTGGTGGGGTCGGGGTAGCCGACGGCGATGTTCTCGGCGATCCGGTGCCAGGGGTGGTAGCCGGCGCGCAGGATGCGCGCGACCAGGCCGAGCTCGTGGGCGAGCAGGTGGGCGAGCACGTCGCTCGAGGCCATGTCGTCGGTGTGCGCCTGGGCCGACGTCCGCAGCTGGGCCTGCCAGTGCAGGGGGCCGCAGTCGTGCTGCCGCCGCCTGCGGTTGGTCAGTGCCAGGACGCGTCGTCCGAGCGACTCGCTCGCCGCCCGTCGTACGACGTGGGCGGGCGGGTGTGCCTCGGCCGGCGCACCGACCGTCCCGACGCCTCCGGCGACCACGGCGAGGACGAGCGCGGCGACGACCGCTGCGGCTGCTCCTCGCACCCTTCCCATGTGATCCCGTTCGACCGGTCCACGCGGAACCTGAGGCCGGGCTTGTAGATTCGGGCGGGTGAGCATCCTCGACGACGCACGCCCGGGCATGGACAGCGCGATCCGACCGCAGGACGACCTGTTCGGCCACGTCAACGGCACCTGGTTGACGGAGACCGAGATCCCGTCGGACCGCTCGAGCTGGGGGCCGTTCGTGCAGCTGGCCGACCGGGCCGAGGAGCAGGTGCGCGAGATCATCACCGAGCTCGCCAACCCGTCGGCCGACGCCGACCCCGCCGACAGCGAGAACGCCCGCAAGATCGCGGACCTCTTCAACTCCTTCATGGACACCGACCGGATCGACGCGCAGGGCGCCGCGCCCGCGCAGCCGCTGGTCGACGCGGTCACCGGTCTGCGTGACGTGCGCGACCTGGCGGCGTACCTCGGGGAGTTCGAGCGGATCGGCGGCCACGGCCTCTTCGGCTCGTACGTCGACACCGACGACCGCAAGTCCGACCGCTACCTCTTCCACCTGGTGCAGGGCGGGCTCGGGCTGCCCGACGAGTCCTACTACCGCGAGGACAAGTTCGCCGAGATCCGCGAGGCGTACGTCGGCTACCTGACCACGATGCTCACGCTCGGCAAGCACCCGGACCCGGCGGGCGCCGCGCAGCGCGTGCTCGAGCTGGACACCCTGCTGGCCAAGGGCCACTGGGAGCGCGCCGAGACCCGCGACGTCCAGAAGACCTACAACCTGAAGACCTTCGACGAGCTCACCGAGCTCTGCCCGAACTTCGACTGGCACGCCTACGTCACCAACCTCGGCGGCTCCGAGGCGACGATCGCCGAGGTGTGCGTCCGCCAGCCCAGCTACTTCGAGCACCTGTCCAAGGTCCTCGACGAGACGCCGCTGGACGTCTGGCAGGACTGGCTGACCTCGCACGTCTGGCGCCACGCCGCGGCGTACCTCCCCGACGAGTTCGTCCAGGCCAACTTCGACTTCTACGGCCGCACCCTCAACGGCACCCCCGAGCTGCGGGCGCGCTGGAAGCGGGCGGTGTCGTTCGTCGAGGGTGCGATGGGCGAGGCCGTCGGCAAGGAGTACGTCGCCCGCCACTTCCCGCCCACCAGCAAGCAGATGATGGACGAGCTGGTCGCGAACCTGCTGGCGGCGTACCGGGCGTCCATCGAGAAGCTCGACTGGATGACCGACGACACCAAGGCGCGGGCGTACGACAAGCTCGCGACCTTCCGGCCCAAGATCGGCTACCCGGAGAAGTTCCGCGACTACTCGACGCTCGAGGTCGGTGCCGAGGACCTGATGGGCAACGCCCAGGCGGCGGCGGCGTTCGCGACGGCGCGCGAGCTGAAGAAGATCGGCAGCCCGGTCGACCGCGACGAGTGGTTCATGCTGCCGCAGACGGTCAACGCCTACTACAACCCGGGCACCAACGAGATCTGCTTCCCCGCGGGCATCCTGCAGAAGCCGTTCTTCAGCCCCGACGCCCACCCGGCCGAGAACTACGGCGGTATCGGCGCGGTCATCGGCCACGAGGTCGGTCACGGCTTCGACGACCAGGGCGCCCAGTACGACGGCGAGGGCAACCTCAACGACTGGTGGACGCCCACCGACAAGGCCAACTTCGAGGTCAAGACCAAGGCCCTGATCGAGCAGTACGACGGCTTCTCGCCCCGCAGCCTCCCCGGCGAGCACGTCAACGGCGCGCTGACCGTCGGCGAGAACATCGGCGACCTCGGCGGCCTGACCATCGGTCTGAAGGCCTACCTGATCTCCGAGGGCGGCGACGCGGCGGTGGAGGACAAGGAGCGGGTCTTCCTCAACTGGGCCTACGTCTGGCGCACCAAGCGTCGCACCGAGCAGGAGCGGCAGTACCTCACCATCGACCCGCACAGCCCGCCGGAGTTCCGCGCGAACATCGTGCGCAACCTCGACGAGTTCCACGAGGTCTTCGCGACCGGGCCCGGCGACGGCCTGTGGCTCGAGCCGGAGTCCCGCGTCCGCATCTGGTAGCCACCACATCCGCCCGCCCGCGGAACCCATGACATCCGTCCCTTGCGGAACGGCCGCGATGGGGGTGTCATGGAGTCGTGTCCGAGCCGACCTACGAGGTCTACCGGCCGACCCGCGAGCCCGTCCCCGAGCCGCCGCTGGAGCCGACCGGGCCTCCGGCGTACGACCAGCGGCCGAGTGAGGTGGAGGTGCGCCACCACCGTGGTCGCGGGATCCCGGCGCCCTTCGTGCCGGGAGCGATCTGCACCGTCGTCTGGCTGATGAGCGGTGGCGGCTACTTCTGGCCGATGTGGGTCTTCCTGCCCGCGATCATCATGATCCTGAGGGGCGGCCACCGGCACCACCGGTGATGCCTGTGGACAACTCGGCCCGCGTCGGCCCGATGTCCGGGGCCGCTGGTAGACACGGGGCATGACCACCGTTGCGACCGACCTCCGCGCCCGCGCCGACGAGCACCTGCGCGCCCTGGTGGGGCGCGACGACGTGTCGCTGTACGACGACCAGTGGACCGCGATCTCCGCGCTGGTCGTCGACCGGGCCCGTGCGCTCGTCGTCCAGCGCACCGGGTGGGGCAAGTCGGCGGTCTACTTCGTGGCGACGCTGCTGCTGCGCGAGGCGGGCTCCGGCCCGACGGTGATCATCTCGCCGCTGCTCGCGCTGATGCGCAACCAGATCGCCGCCGCCGAGCGGGCCGGCATCCGGGCGGTGACGGTCAACTCCACCAACATGGACGAGTGGGACGGGGTCCATGCCGACATCGCCGCGGGTGAGGTCGACGTCCTCCTGGTCAGCCCCGAGCGGTTGAACAACCCCGGCTTCCGCGACGAGGTGCTGCCCCGGCTGGCGGCGAGCTGCGGGCTGCTGGTGATCGACGAGGCCCACTGCATCTCCGACTGGGGCCACGACTTCCGGCCCGACTACCGCCGCATCCGCACCCTCCTCGGCGAGCTGCCCACCGGCATCCCGGTGCTGGCGACGACGGCGACCGCCAACCAGCGCGTGACCGACGACGTGGCCGACCAGCTCGGCGCGGTGGTCGAGGAGGCCGGCCACGGCCGTCTCGAGACCCTGGTGCTGCGGGGGTCGCTCGACCGGGAGTCGCTCCGGCTCGGCGTGGTGCGCCTGCCGACGCCCGAGCAGCGGCTGGCCTGGCTGGCCGACCACCTGTCCGAGCAGCCCGGCAGCGGGATCGTCTACTGCCTGACCGTCGCGGCCACCCAGGAGGTCGCCGACTACCTCCGGTCGCGCGGCCACCGGGTGGCTGCCTACTCCGGCCAGACCGAGCAGACCGAGCGCCTCGCCCTGGAGCAGGCGTTGGTCGACGGCGAGGTCAAGGCGCTGGTGGCGACCAGCGCGCTCGGCATGGGCTTCGACGCGGCCCTCGGCTTCGTGGTCAACCTCGGAGCGCCGAGCAGCCCGGTCGCCTACTACCAGCAGGTCGGTCGTGCCGGCCGCGGTGCGATCTCCGAGGCGAGCGTGGTGCTGCTGCCCGCCACCGAGGACCGCGACATCTGGGCCTACTTCGCCTCGCTGGCCTTCCCGCGCGAGGAGCTGGTGCGCGAGACGCTGGCGGTGCTCGCCGAGGAGGCCCGGCCGATGTCGACCGTCGCCCTCGAGCCGCGGGTCGACCTCTCCCGCAGCCGGCTCGAGACGATGCTCAAGGTCCTCGACGTCGACGGCGCCGTCCGCCGGGTCCGCGGCGGCTGGGAGGCGACCGGTCGCGGCTGGCAGTACGACGCGGAGCGCTACGCCCGCGTCGCCCATGAGCGCGAGGCCGAGCAGCAGGCGATGCTCGACTACCTCTCGACCAACGAGTGCCGGATGGCCTACCTCCGCCGCCAGCTGGACGACCCCGACCTCGTCGCCGATCCCGACTGGCGCTGCGGCCGGTGCGACAACTGCGGCGGCCTCGCGCTCTCCGGCGAGGTCTCCGGCGCCGCTGTCGCGGAGGCGGCCGACCGGCTCGCGCGGCCCGGCGTACCTCTCGAGCCGCGCAAGCTCTGGCCGACCGGGCTCTCCGCGATCGGGATCTCGCTGTCGGGTCGGATCAAGCCGCCCAACGAGGAGGGCCGGGCGATCGCGCGGCTGACCGACCTCGGCCACGGAGGGGCGCTGCGCGCGCTCTTCGCGGGGGAGGACGGCCCGGTGCCCGACCAGCTCGCCCGGGCGATGGTGACGATGCTCCAGGACTGGCGGCCCGAGGTCGACGTCCTCGTGGTCGCCGAGTCCGAGCGCCGGCCGCGGCTGGTCGACGACCTCGCCGCGGGGCTGTCGCGGTTCCTCGGGGTGCCGGTCGTGGGCCGGTGGGCGCTCGCCGATCCCGAGGTGCCGCCGGACAAGGGCGCGACCAACTCCGCGCAGCGCGTCGCCGCCGTACGCAGGAGGGGTGCGCTGCGGCTCGACGACCCGGCGGCGGTCGACGGCCGCCGGGTGCTGCTGGTCGACGACCGCGTCGTGACGGGTTGGACCGTCACCGTCGCCGGCGTCGCGCTGCACGAGGCCGGGGCGGCTGCCGTGCTGCCGCTGGCCCTGGCCACGGGTGGCTGAGTCGCGCCTGCGTGTGCGAGCGGAGTTCCGCAGGATCGGGCGCCCACGGCCTTAGTGTCGAGTGCATGAACGACGACGCTCCTTCGCCGGCCACCGCCCCGGACAGCTCCGGAGGCGATGTCCCCGAGCCGCCGCGGACCGCCTTCGATCCCGACCCCGCTCCGGCCGCGCCACCGCCGCCGGTCGACCCGTCCGCCGCGCCCGCGGACGGCTCCACCATGGCCGAGCCCTCCGACGAGGCCGACGGCAGCGACGGAGACGGCGCGGGGGGAGCGGGAACGGGCCGGGTCGACACCGACTTCCCGACCGCTCCCACGAAGGGCGGCCTGACCGGTGCGCTGGTCGCGATCGGCTCCGGCCTGCTCGGCGCGGCCGTCGTCATCTCCGCGCTGCGCAGCCGCCACAACGGCGACCTCCACGTTCCGACGTACGTCGTCGGGCTGGTCGCGACCGCGCTGCTGCTGGGGCTGGCCCTGATGGGGGCGGCGGGCATCCGTCGTCGTACCGGTGGTCAGGCGCGCGACGACCTGGTGACCTGGCCGGGCACCGTCGGCATCCTCGCCACCGCCCCGATGATCGCGGTCGGCCTCGGTCAGCACATGCACGGCGACGAGGCCTACCTCCTCGGCGGCGTGATCACCGTGCTCGCGCTCGTCGGCTACGTCCTCGCGCGCCGGCCGGCCTTCGTGGTCGTCGCGATCGTCGGCCTCGGCATGCTCTACGCCCGCGGGTTCGACGACGTCGTCGGCAACCACTTCCAGCACCAGAGCGGTGTCGTCGTGGCCACGGTGGCGATCACCGTGTTCGTGGTCGCCGTGACGATCCTCGGCTGGTTCCTGCCCAGCCGTGCCATCAGCGGAGTCGCGGTCGGTGCGTTCGGCCTGGTCGGGGTCGCGGGCGGCATGGCCGCGTTGCTGGCCGAGCGCGAGGTGGGCGCGCTGATGTCCCGGCTCGGCGGCATGGCGCCGATGGCGTCCGGCAGCCTCGGCCAGGCGGCCAAGCTGAGCAGCAACCCGGCCGACTACTCGAACGACGTCGGCTGGCTGTTCGGCATGACCGCGATCCTGACCGTGCTGTGGGCCCTCGCCGCGCTGGTGTCCGACCACTCCGGCTTCAAGGTGCTCACGGTCGCGCTGCCGGCCCTCGCCGTACCTCTCGGCACGACCGTCCTGATCGTCCAGCACCCGAGCATCTGGGGCATCGTGCTCGGTGTGGTCGGTGCGCTGCTCGTGCTGCTGGCGACGGCCGTCGCGCGGCGCAAGGCGCGGGCCGTCGACGGGGTGTAGGACGTCCAGCCGACCTGCTGGGTGTCGGGGCCTCCGACTAGTTTCGTCGGGTGAGCTTCGTTTCGGTGGCCGGTCCGGCGACCTTCCGGCCGGCGGACCCGCCGCGTGACGGCACGATCGAGTTCACCGGCAGTCGCGGCAGCCTGGTGCTGCCCGTCCGGGCGGCCCTGCCGATCCTGAGCCGCGCCCGGCAGTCCGCCGAGGCCCACCCGAGCGTCGGCCTGCTCGCCGCCGCCGCGCTGCTGGCCAGCCGGCTGGTCGGCAGCGGGCGGCTGGTGCCCGACGGCGACGCGTGGCGGCTCGGCGGCCTCGACCCCCGCGACGAGGAGAGCGTCGAGCTGCTCGCTCGCGCCCGCTCGTACGACGGCGTCGACCCGGCCGCGGCGAGGGAGGTCGTCGAGGGTGTGCTGGCGGCCGTCGCCGACACCCTGCCGCGGGTTGCGCCGACGCGTCCTCCGTGCGAATCGGACCGGCCCGGTGGGGATGTGCCGCACCCCGACTTCGGCCCGCGCGTGCAGGAGCGGGTGGCCGAGCGGGCCCGGTCGCGGCGGCTGCTCGACGACCTGCCCGAGCTGGTCCGGGTCTCGCTGCGGGTCGAGGCCGACGAGGAGGAGCTCGACGCCGGATCGGTGCGGCTGGTGCTGCAGGTCCACGACGAGCAGGACCCGCTCCACGTCTGCGACGCGGCCGCGCTCTGGGCCGACGAGGATCGGCCCGGGGAGGCTCCCGCGCATGGCTTCGGCGAGCGGGCGCGCGTGCACGCGAGCATCGCCCTGCGGTCGGCGGCCGAGGTGTGGCCGGTGCTCGACCGCTTCCTCGAGCTGGTCGTTCCCGACGAGATCGCGCTTGACGCGGAGGATGTCTCCGGGCTGCTCGAGCACGTCGCGGCCCTGCGCGACACGCAGGTCGACGTCCACTGGCCGAGGTCGCTCGGTCGGGACCTCACGACCCGGGCCGTCCTCGACCGCGCCGCCGCGCCCCGCGACTCCGAGCTGCCGCTGCAGGACAGCATGTTCTCCGCCGACGGGCTGTTCGAGTTCCGTTGGCAGGTCGCCCTCCACGGCGACGTGCTCACCGACGACGAGCTCACTGCACTCGCGACCGCCGCGACGCCGATGCTCAAGCTGCGGGGTGCCTGGACCGTCGTCGACCCGACGACCGCGCAGCGGGCGCGCCGCCGGCTGATCCGGCGCGCGTCCGGGCCGCAGGCGCTGGGTGCTGCCCTGACCGGCGTCGCGGAGGTGCCCGCCGGACCCGGCGTGGAGCCGCTGGCCGCGCAGGTGGTCGTCGGCGCCAGCCTGCTCGACGTGCGCGAGAGGCTGCTGACCGCTGCGTCCCGCGAGCCGATCGCTCCGCCCTCCGGCCTGCGGGCCGAGCTCCGCGACTACCAGCGCCACGGGCTGACCTGGCTCGCCGACCTGACCGGCCTGGGCCTCGGCGCCTGTCTCGCCGACGACATGGGCCTGGGCAAGACGATCACCCTGATCGCGCTGCAGCTCCACCGGGTCGAGCAGGGGCTCACGGCCGGTCGACCGACCCTCGTCGTCTGCCCGGCCAGCCTGCTCGGCAACTGGGAGGCGGAGATCGATCGGTTCGCCCCCGGCTGCTCGGTCCGGCGGTTCCACGGCACCGCGCGCGAGCTGCCCGGGCCGGGCCAGGGTGGGTTCGTGCTGACGACGTACGGCACGCTCCGGCGCAGCGCCGATGCGCTGGCGGACATCGGATGGGATCTCGTCGTCGCCGACGAGGCGCAGCACGTCAAGAACTCCCGCACCGCCAGCGCCCGCGCGCTGCGCCGGCTGACGAGCGCGTCGCGCGTCGCGCTGACCGGCACGCCGGTCGAGAACGACCTCGGGGAGCTCTGGTCGATCCTCGACTGGGCGGTGCCGGGGCTGCTCGGCAGCCGGCTGGCGTTCCGGCGCAGGTGGGCGGCCCCGATCGAGAGCGGCGTCGACCCGCTGGTGGCCAAGCAGTTCGCGGACCTGATCGGCCCGTTCCTGCTGCGGCGCCGCAAGTCCGATCCCGGCGTCGCGCCGGAGCTGCCGCCGAAGACCGAGACCGAGCACCTCCTCGGGCTCACCCGCGAGCAGGTCGTGCTCTACGAGGCGTTCTGCAAGGAGACGATGACCCGCATCGAGCAGCTGCCGGCCGACGACCCGCTCCGCCGCGGGCTGGTCCTGGCGCTGCTGACCGGCCTGAAGCAGATCTGCAACCACCCCGCCCAGTTCCTCAAGGAGTCCGGCGGCCGGGGACCTCGGCTGCGGGGGCGGTCGGAGAAGCTCGACCTCCTCGACGAGCTCGTCGGCACGGTCGTCGGTGAGGGCGGCGGGGTCCTCGTCTTCACGCAGTACGTCGAGATGGGCCGGCTCGTCGAGCGACACCTGGCCGCCTCCGGCGTACCTCTCCAGTTCCTGCACGGCCAGACGCCGGTGCGGGGGCGGGAGGCGATGGTGCGGAGGTTCCAGGACGGCGAGGTGCCGGTGTTCCTGCTCTCGCTCAAGGCGGGGGGCACAGGTCTCAACCTCACGCGTGCCGACCACGTCGTGCACGTCGACCGCTGGTGGAACCCCGCCGTCGAGGACCAGGCCACCGATCGCGCGTACCGGATCGGCCAGACCAAGCCGGTGCAGGTGCACAAGATGGTCGTGCGCGGCACCATCGAGGAGCGCGTCGCGCACCTGCTCACCCGCAAGCGCGCGCTCGCCGACGCCGTGCTCGCCCGCGGCGACGCCGCGCTCACCGAGCTCGGCAACGAGGAGCTGCGCGACCTGGTGACGCTGCGCGCCGACGCGCGGCGCGAGGCCTATCTCGCGCGGCTGCGGTCGGAGCAGACGTGAGGACCACCTACCCGCGTCAGCAGCCCCCGGCACGCGGTGCGCGCAGCTGGTGGGGCAAGGCGTGGGTGCGGGCGGTCGAGGAGTCGGCGTACGCCGAGCGCGACCTCAAGCGTGGCCGCCTGGTCGCGCGGCGGGGCGAGGTCGGCGGCATCAGCGTCGACTCCGGCTCGCTGCTCGCCGCGGTGCGGGAGGGCGACGACGCATGGACCGTCGACATCGCCGTCCCCGAGCTCGGGCCCGACGAGCGGCGCGGCCTGGTCGAGGCGGTCGCCGCCGAGTCGGGCCGGATCGCCGCCCTGCTCGCCGGCGACCTCCCGCACGACCTCGTCGAGCACGCCGAGGAGCTCGGCGTCGAGCTGCTCCCGTACGGCGCCGAGCTGGCCGCGACCTGCGCCTGCCCCCACGTTCTCGACCCCTGCCCGCACGCCCTCGCGGTCCTGGTGCAGGTCGGCTGGCTGGTCGACGCCGACCCGCTGGTCCTCTTCGCCGTCCGCGGGCTCGACCGGGAGGCGCTGCTGGGCGAGCTGCACGCCCGCCGGTCGTCGTACCCCGATGTCGCCGGGCCCCGCACCTCCGCCTCCGCCCTCGCCGACGACGTGGAGGTCGCGGCCGACGCGGTCCTCCGCGCCCGCCGCCTCGCCGAGCTGCTGGAGGCCGGCGCCGACATCCCCGAGGGCCTGCTCTGATCGCACCGGGTAGGTCAGGGTGGCCTATGGGCCTCGCTCGCCTACCCGGTGCGGTCGGCGGCCAGCTCCCGCAGCTCCGCCTGGTACGCCGTGTAGCGGCTGCGCAGCTCCGCGGCCGGCCAGTCGCGGGGCAGGAGGTCCTGGGGGAGGAGGGGGTCCGCGGAGAGGTGGCGGACGAGTGCGGCGGCCACCGCCAGCCGGGGCGCGGGATCGGTGGTGGCATCGAGCCGCTCGAGGAGCGCGCGGCCGTCGCGGACCCAGGTGTCGAGGTCCCAGAGCGTGGCGGCCAGCCGGGCTGGGTCGTCGGGCTCGGCGCGGAAGACGCGGAGGACCGGGTCGTCGGCGTACTGCTGGGGGCGGCGGAGGTTGGCGGGCCGTGTCCAGACGCCCTCGCGCAGCTCGGCGAGGCGGTGACCGGTCAGGAGGTCGCGGAGCGCGGCCCGCTCGGGCCCGGGGCGGCCGGAGACGACGACCACCGTCATCTCCCAGCTGCCGTCCCAGGGCCTCTCGGCATCCTCGACGCCCTCGTCCTGGTGACGCTGACGCCGCACGAGCCGCTCGCCGAGCACGTAGTCCCCGTCGAGGCGCCTCAGGTCGCCGGCCGCGACCGCGCGGGTGAGCGCGACCCGCATCGTCGAGGACGGGATGCCGAGGTGCTCGCCGGCGCGGATCAGCATCGCCGGGCTCATCCGGTCGGGGTGCGAGCCGAGCAGCAGGCTGAGCGCGACCGAGCGGGCGGGCAGCGGCACGATCTCGGTCACGATCGGCATGCTACACATCTGGACACGACTGTCGCACGATCTGTAACATGACGACATGGCCACGCACGAGGTGTTCAACCAGGTCCCGCCGATGGTCGGTCACGACACCGCCGACGACCCCGTCCTGCTCGAGGGCGTCGAGCGCGAGGGCGCCGGGTGGGCGCTGGACGAGATCCACGAGCTCGGCCGCCTGGCCGGCAGCGAGGACTGGATCGACCGCGGCCGCTGGGCCGAGCGGGTGCCGCCGACGCTGCACACCTTCGACCGCACCGGCCACCGCGTCGACGTGGTGGAGTACGTCCCGGCGTACCACCAGCTGATGGAGACCGCTGTGACCCACGGCGTCCACGCCGCGCCGTGGGCCGACGACCGACCGGGCGCGCACGTCGCGCGCGCCGCGAAGTTCTTCGCCTGGAACGTCGACGCCGGCCACGGCTGCCCGATCTCGATGACGTACGCCGTCGTGCCGGCCCTGCGCGCCAACCCCGAGCTCTCGGCGAGGTTCGAGCCGCTGCTCACCAACCGCGTCTACGACTTCGGCCTGCGCGACCCCGAGACCAAGCGCGGCCTGATCGCGGGCATGTCGATGACCGAGAAGCAGGGCGGCTCCGACGTCCGCGCCAACACCACGAGCGCGACGCCGCAGCCCGACGGCACCTACGTCATCCGCGGTCACAAGTGGTTCACCTCGGCCCCGATGAGCGACATGTTCTTGACCCTGGCGCAGGCGCCCGGCGGGCTCTCGTGCTTCCTGCTGCCGCGCGTGCTGCCGGGCGGCGAGGCCAACCCGATCCGCTTCCAGCGGCTGAAGGACAAGCTGGGCAACAAGTCCAACGCGTCCTCCGAGATCGAGTACGACGACGCGATCGGCTGGCTCGTCGGCGAGGAGGGTCGGGGCGTCAAGACCATCGTCGAGATGGTCAACATGACCCGCCTCGACTGCGTCATCGGATCCGCCTCGGGCATGCGCTCCGCGCTCGCCCAGGCCGCCCATCACGCCCGCCACCGGTCGGCGTTCGGCAAGACGCTGATCGACCAGCCGGCGATGCGCAACGTGCTCGCGGACCTGCAGGTGGAGTCCGAGGCCGCGCTGACCGCGATGCTGCGGCTGGCCGGCGCGAACGACCGGGCGATCCGGGGTGACTCCGCCGAGGCCGCCGTACGCCGCCTGGCGCTCGCCGCGACCAAGTACTACGTCTGCAAGCGTGCCCCCGTCGCCGCCGGCGAGGCGCTGGAGTGCCTGGGCGGCAACGGCTACACCGAGGACTTCGACCTGGCCCGCCTCTACCGCGAGATGCCGCTGCTCTCGATCTGGGAGGGCTCGGGCAACGTGGCTGCGTTGGACGCCCTCCGGGCCATCGGCCGCGAGCCGGAGTCGCTGGACGCCCTCTTCGCCGAGGCCGAGCTCGCCGCCGGCCTCGACCCGCGGTACGACGACGCGCTGGCCGGTCTCAAGAAGGAGCTGACCTCCTTCGACGACATCGAGCTGCGCGCGCGCCGCATCGTCGAGCAGGTCGCGCTGGTCTTCGCCGGCGGACTGCTGCTGCGGCACGCACCCGGTGCCGTCGCCGACGCGTTCTGCGCCTCCCGGCTCGCCCGCGACTGGGGCGGAGCCCTCGGAACCCTCCCCGCCGGCCTGGACCTCGACGCGATCCTGGCGCGGGTGCCTGGGGCGGCGTGACGGGTTGACATAAGCGTAGTCCCTGACGAAAAGCACCACTTTCCAACTGGAAGTGGTGCTTTTCGTCAGGGACTACCCACCGCCGCCGACCGCCGCCTCCACCCCCAGCGCAGCCAACGCCATCGACCCCAGCAGCCGGCGGAGGTCGTCGTCGGCGATGGAGTGGCCGGCTCGCGGGGTGGAGTTGAGGAGCCCGAAGGCGGCCTGTGCCGCGGCGTGGGTGGTGGCCGCGGAGCGGGAGGGGTCGATCGAGAGGAGCTGGTCGGTCCACAGCTCGATGTAGCGACGCTGCAGGCGGCGTACCTGCTCGCGGGCGTCGGTCGGGAGCGACTCCCAGTCGCGGTCCTGCACGACGATCAGCGCGCGCTGCTCCAAGGCGAACTCGAGGTGCCAGTCGACCAGGCCACGCAGCGCCGCGGCGGGGTCGCCGGCGCCGGCGGCGACGCGCTCGCGTCCGACCGCGAGGAGCCGCTCGCTGATCGAGGTCAGCATCTCCGCGAGCATCGCCTGCTTGGACGGGAAGTGCTTGTAGAGCGCGGGTCCGCTGATGCCGCAGGCGGCGCCCAGGTCGGCGACCGAGACGCCGTGGAACCCTCGCGCGGCGAAGAGATCGGCCGCGGTGGCCAGGATCTGCTCGCGGCGGGTGGGCTCGGTCACCCGACCAAGGTTAGTGGTCGTTCACCTCGTCCGTGTCGGTCTCGGCGCCCTTGCGCAGCGTCTCGGACTCCGAGCGGACGGCCTTGGCGATCGAGGTGTCGAGGAGCGGCTCGTCGTCGTCCGCCGCGCCGGGGATGAGCTCGAGGTCGGGGCCGTCGTCGATCTCGTCCTCCCAGTCGTCCCCGGCCGAGGGCTTGGGCTCGGTCGCGACCGGGTCGGGCGTGGGCTCCGGTGCGATCTGGTCGGCGGGCTGGGGGCCTGCGGGCCCCTCGGTCACCGGTGCCGCTGCTCTCTCCGACCGAGTCTCCGGCTCCGGCTCTGCTCGTGCGGCCGCGTCACGCAGCCCGGACGCGGTGTCGCGAGCGATTTCGACGGCAGCGGCCGCGGACTCCTGCGGGTGGACCACCACGCGTGCCGCGCCGCGGACCGCGCCCCTCATCAGGCTCGTCAGGGTGCTCAGGGGTGACATAGGTGCTCCTTCCAGGAGGTGGAACGTCGTTCACTCGGGCGGTACCCGACTCCGCCCGGATCACCCCTCCTCGGCCATTGACCCCGGAGGTTAATGATCATTAACCTGGGTCGCGTGTCCGATCCGACGATGACCGACCTCGCCGTAGAGCTTCGCGAGCGCCTCGCCCGCGTCCGCCAGGGCGGCAGCGAGTCGGCCCGCAAGAAGCACACCGACCGCGGCAAGCTGCTCCCGCGCGAGCGCGTCGACCGGCTGCTCGACCCGGGCAGCCCGTTCCTGGAGATCGCGCCGCTGGCGGCGTACGGCATGTACGGCCGCGACGACACCGACCAGTACGCCGTCCCGAGCGCCGGCGTCGTCGCCGGCATCGGTCGCGTGCAGGGGCGGGAGTGCATGGTCGTCGCGAACGACGCGACCGTGAAGGGCGGCACCTACTACCCGATCACGGTCAAGAAGCACCTGCGTGCCCAGACGATCGCCGCCGAGAACAACCTGCCGTGCCTCTACCTCGTCGACTCCGGAGGCGCGTTCCTGCCGATGCAGGACGAGGTCTTCCCCGATCGCGAGCACTTCGGCCGGATCTTCTTCAACCAGGCCAACATGAGCGCGCGCGGCATCCCGCAGATCGCCGCGGTGATGGGCTCCTGCACCGCCGGCGGCGCCTACGTCCCGGCGATGTCCGACGAGACCGTCATCGTCAAGGAGCAGGGAACGATCTTCCTCGGCGGCCCGCCGCTGGTGAAGGCCGCGACCGGCGAGGTCGTCTCGGCCGAGGACCTCGGCGGCGGCGACGTCCACGCCCGCAGGTCCGGTGTGGTCGACCACCTCGCCGACGACGACGCCCACGCGTTGCGGATCCTGCGCGGCATCGTCGAGACGCTGCCGACCCAGGTCTCGACAAGCTCGACCACCCAGGATGCCTGGGATGAGCCGGTCGAGGCCCCGGAGACCTTGTACGACGTCGTGCCGACCAGCACCCGGACGCCGTACGACGTCCGCGAGGTGATCCGGCGGATCGTCGACGGGAGCCGCTTCCAGGAGTTCAAGCAGCTGTACGGCGAGACGCTGGTCTGCGCGTTCGCCCGGATCTACGGCCGCGAGGTCGGGATCGTCGCCAACAACGGCATCCTGTTCTCCGAGTCGGCGCTCAAGGGCGCGCACTTCGTCGAGCTGTGCAACCAGCGCGGCATCCCGCTGCTGTTCCTGCAGAACATCACCGGCTTCATGGTCGGGCGCGAGTACGAGAACAAGGGCATCGCGCGCGACGGCGCCAAGCTGGTCACGGCGGTCGCCTGCTCCGTCGTACCCAAGCTGACGGTCGTGATCGGCGGCAGCTTCGGCGCCGGCAACTACGGCATGTGCGGGCGCGCGTACGACCCGCGCTTCCTGTGGATGTGGCCCAACGCGCGCATCTCGGTGATGGGCGGCGACCAGGCCGCCAACGTGCTCGCCACCGTCGCGGGTCGCGAGGACGAGGAGGACTTCAAGGCGCCGATCCGGGCGCAGTACGAGACGCAGGGCGATCCGTACTACGCCTCGGCCCGCCTCTGGGACGACGGCATCATCGACCCCGCCGACACCCGCCGCGTGCTCGGCATGGCGCTCGCCGCGACATCCCACCCGCCGGTCCCGGCTCCCAGCTACGGCGTCTTCCGGATGTGAGCGGCGCAGTGACGAGCGAAGCGAGGAGCGTGGGCGCCGCCAGATTGAGCAAAGGCCACTGCGTTCAGACCTGCGACCGAGGCACGAGGTCGCGACGGCCGCGTCGAAATCTTACCGACGAGCGCAGAGGATCAGCCCGATGAAGTCAGTCCTGGTCGCCAACCGCGGCGAGATCGCCCGCCGCGTCTTCCGGACCTGCCGCGAGCAGGGCATCACCACCATCGCCGTCCACACCGACGTCGACGCCGCCGCGCTGCACGTGCGGGAGGCCGATGTCGCGGTGCGGGTCGAGAGCTACCTCGACGCCGAGGCCGTGCTCGCCGCCGCCAAGGAGGCGGGGGCCGACGCGATCCACCCCGGCTACGGCTTCCTCTCCGAGAACGCCGGCTTCGCCCGCGCCGTCGCCGAGGCCGGCATCACCTGGATCGGCCCGACGCCGGAGGTGATCGACGCGATGGGCCGCAAGGACAAGGCCCGCGACATCGCGGTCGGGGCGGGGGTCCCGGTGGTGCCGTCGTACGGCCTCGACGAGGACCCGGAGATCTTCGCCTACCCCGTGCTGGCCAAGGCGGCCGCCGGCGGTGGTGGCAAGGGCATGCGCGTCGTACGGTCGGCGGCGGAGCTGCCGGAGGCCGTCGCCGCGGCGAGGCGCGAGGCGCTGAGCGCGTTCGGCGACGACGCCATGATCATCGAGAAGTACGTCGAGCGCGGCCGCCACATCGAGGTCCAGCTGGTCGGCGACGCGGCGACCGTGCACCACTTCGGCACCCGCGAGTGCTCGGCCCAGCGCCGCCACCAGAAGGTCATCGAGGAGGCGCCGGCGCCCGGGCTGTCCGACGAGCTCCGCGAGCGGATCCACACCGCGGCGGTGCGCCTCGGCGAGGCGGTGGGCTACACCAACGCCGGCACCGTCGAGTTCCTGCTCGACGCCGAGACCGGGGACTTCTACTTCCTGGAGATGAACACCCGACTGCAGGTCGAGCACCCCGTCACGGAGATCGTCAACGGCGTCGACCTCGTCGCGCTGCAGCTGCAGGTCGCCTCCGGCGGCGCCCTCGACCAGCTCGACCACCCCGGCTCCCACCGGTCGGTCGAGCCGGTCGAGATCCACGCCATGGAGGCGCGGGTGTACGCCGAGGACGCGTACGCCGGCTTCCTCCCGCAGGCCGGCCGGGCGACGACCGTGAGCTGGCCTGCCGGCGCCCGGGTCGACCACGCGCTCGAGAGCGGCCAGGTGGTGTCGACGTCGTACGACCCGATGCTGGGGAAGGTCATCACCAAGGGCGCGGATCGCGAGCAGGCGCGCCGCCGGCTCGTCGCGGCCCTCGACGACACCGCGATCCTGGGGCTGACGACCAACACCGGCTTCCTGCGCGAGCTCGCGGCGAGCGACGAGTTCGCGACGCCCGGCGGCATCGACACCGCCTGGCTCGACCGCAACGAGCTGCCCGCACCCGACCCCGCGCCGGCCCGTGAGATCGCGGCACGGCTGTGGCTGGACGCGCACCGCGATCTCGCCGGCCCGTTCGCCGGTGACGGCTTCCGGATGGGCGGCCCGGCCGCGGCGACGGTCGTGGAGCTCGACGAGCTGACGACGCCGGCCGCCGTCGTGCCACCGGACGTCGTCTCGCGCGTCACCGACCACGAGGTCGAGCTCGCGCACCACGGCCAGCGCCACGTCTTCACCAAGCCCGACGCGAGCACCGACCAGGCGGCAGCGGCGGGCGACGGCACCGTCGTCTCGCCGATGCCCGGCACCGTCCTCGACGTACGTGTGGCGCAGGGGGATCCTGTCCAGGAGGGACAGGTCCTCGGGGTCGTGGAGGCGATGAAGATGGAGCTCGCGCTCAAGGCGCCGTACGACGGCGTGGTGACGACCGTGTCGGCGACCGCGGGCCAGCAGGTGGCGCTGGGCGCGACGCTGTTCGAGGTCGCCCTCCGGCAGGCTCAGGAGCCGGAGGCATGAGTCTGCCGATGGTGGTCGCCGAGCCCGGCCTGCCGAGCAGGGTGACCGTCTACGAGGTCGGCGCCCGCGACGGGCTGCAGAACGAGAAGGCGATCATCCCGACCGAGGTGAAGGCGGCGTTCGTCGAGCGACTCGTCGCCGCGGGCGCGCCGATCGTCGAGGCGACCAGCTTCGTGCACCCCAAGTGGGTGCCCCAGCTCGCCGACGCGGCGGAGCTGATGACGGGTCTCGTCGAGCGGCTGGGCGACACCGCCCGCGGGATGCCGGTCCTGGTGCCCAACGAGCGCGGGCTCGACCGCGCGCTGGAGCTCGGCCTGCGTCACGCGGCGGTCTTCGCGTCGGCGACCGAGACCTTCGCGAACAAGAACCTCAACCGCGGCGTGGAGTCGCAGTTCGAGATGTTCGAGCCGACGATCGCCCGCGCGCTCGACCACGGTCTCGACGTCCGCGGCTACGTCTCGATGTGCTTCGGCGACCCCTGGGAGGGAGCGGTGCCGGTCGCGCAGGTCGTCGAGGTCGGCAGGCGGCTGCTCGACCTCGGCTGCCACCAGCTCAGCCTCGGCGACACCATCGGGGTCGCGACCGTCGGGCACGTGAGCGCGCTCGTGGGGGCGTTCGTCGATGCGGGCGTCGGCGTCGACCGCCTCGCCCTGCACTTCCACGACACCTACGGTCAGGCCCTGGCGAACGTGCACGCGGGCCTGCAGTCCGGCGTCACGACGTACGACGCGTCGGCGGGCGGTCTCGGCGGCTGTCCCTACGCCAGGTCCGCGACGGGCAATCTCGCCACCGAGGACCTCGCCTGGTTCCTCACCGGCCTCGGGATCGAGCACGGCCTGGACCTCGGCGCCTACGTCGAGACGTCCCGGTGGATGGCCGAGCAGCTCGGCCGGCCCAGCCCGAGTGCGGTCGTGCGGGCCTTGGCCGACTCATAGGCCCCGCCCGGCCCCGCCCGGTCACCCGGTCACCAGGTCACCAGTGCGGAAGGAACTGCCGGTCGGCGTACCGGCCGACGCGCCAGGTGGAGACACCGTCGGCCACCATGCCCACGGCACCGCCGACGATCGGCACCTTCTTGCCGACGGTGGCCGCCATTCGCTTGCCGACGACCCGGCCGATCAGCTCGCCGGCGAGGGCGTTGGCCACGATCTGGTCCTGCGACGGGTCGTACGACAGCGACGTGGCCAGCGCCACCGGCGGCGCCGGGATGCGGTGGGTGCGGACGAGCTTGGCCACGACGTCGTCGCCGAGCAGCGTCACCAGGACCGCGTTGCGGACCTGCGGGTCGTCGAGGTCGTAGCCGCGCAGGTGGGCGATGCCGGCCACCATCCGCGACTGCACCAGCGCGAGCCCGGAGATCGAGGCGGGCGCGACGACGGCAGCGGTCACCAGGCCGCCGAGGTTGGTCACGAGCCCCTCGACGCCGGCGTACCGGACGTGGTTCTCGATGACCTCCTTGATCGCGCGGTCGACGTCGCCGTGCTGCTCGCGGAGCTGGCTCTCGGCGGCATCGGCGGCGCCCGGGAGCGGGCCGACGCCGGTGATCGCGCGGTGGAGCGCCTGCCGCACGAACGCCTCGGTCATCCCGGGCGCGATCGTGGTGACCTTCGGCGCCACCTGGCGGGCGACCTCCGCGGCCAGCCCCATCTTCACGCCCTTGCGCATCTCGTCCCCCTCGTCGATGAGTATGAGTCTGAGTCGTCCGAACAGCCCGTGGGCGGTGACCGCTAGTTTCGGTCCCGTGCCGATAGAACCGCCGCCGACACCCTGGGTGTTCCCCAGCAGGGCCGAGCTGAGCGCGCTGAAGGCCGTGTCCTCCGACACGTCCGACGACGACCTCGACGACAGCGACCTGGTCGCGGTCGGGGCAGACCTCGAGCCGGGCACGCTGCTGGCGGCGTACCGTGCGGGCCTGTTCCCGATGCCGGAGGGCCGCCGCTCGGTCGGCTGGTGGTGCCCGGCGCGCCGCGGCGTCCTCGAGCTCGCCGACCTGCGGGTCTCGCGGTCGCTGCGCCGCAGCACGCGCGACTTCGAGATCCGGGTCGACACCGACTTCGAGCAGGTCGTCGACGGCTGCGCGGACCCGTCGCGGCAGGGCGGCTGGATCGACACCCGCATCAAAGCGGCGTACGTCGAGCTCCACCGGCTGGGCTGGGCCCACTCGATCGAGGCCTGGCGCGGCGGGCGCCTCGCCGGCGGTCTGTACGGCGTCGTCGTCGGCGGGCTGTTCGCGGGGGAGTCGATGTTCCACCGCGAGCGCGACGCCTCGAAGGTCGCGCTGGTCGGCCTGGTCGAGCTGCTCGCATCCGACGAGCGCGGTGCCCCCGGCAGCCGGATGATCGACGTACAGTGGGCCACGCCCCACCTGCGCTCGCTCGGCGTGAGCACGCTGCCGCGGGCGGTCTATCTCGACCGCCTGGGCCGCCTCCTTGCGGTTCCCCATCCCGACATCCTCCGACGAGCGGACAACCGATGACCACGATCCAGCGGCTCGCCCTCACCCTCGGCACCTCGGCCTTGCTCAGCGTCTCGCTCAGCGCCTGCGGAGGCGGCGGTGGGGCGGGAGACTCGGTGGCGTCCGCGGAGACGGTCGCGCGGACGGCATCCAAGGCCGACTTCTGCAGGGTGACGGTCGACGGATCGTGGTTGCACCCGGTCAAGCACGGCGACTATGTAGCGGTGGCGCGTGCGTACCACGGCGAGGCGAGGCGGGAGCGGCGCACCGGCATCCCCGCGGGCATGCCCGCCGGCGCCCGCCGCGGCTGGCAGAAGATGGTCGGCGCCGAGGCGCGGATCGGGATGGTCAAGGCGAAGCAGATCTTCTCCAACCACGACCCGTTGGACGGGAAGGGGCCGGGGCTGGTCGACGGTCACGACTCCGACGTGCAGGCCTACACCCGCTACCTGATGACGGAGTGTCCCGACAGCATGCGGCTCGGGACGCCGCCCACGGGCTCGAGCTCCTGACCGTCGGGCTGCCGATCAAGAATCGTGCCGCCGGACAGGCGTAGCCGCGCCGGGAACGGGGTAGGCGGCGTGCGGCGCCAGCCAAAGACCCCGCGGACCACCGCGGGGCCGATCGAAAGGCACTGCACATGATCTCGCTCAAGCGAACCGCCCTCGCCGTCGGCGCGGCGGCCCTGATGACGTTCTCCCTGACCGCGTGCGGCAGCAGCGCGTCCGGCGCTCCGACCAACGCCTCCAAGGCCGACTTCTGCTCGGCGTACAAGAGCGAGGGTGCGGCGTTCAACGGACTGGACAAGGGTGACTACGCGGGGCTCGCCACCGCCATGCACTCCTTCGCCGACAAGCTGAAGAGCGTCGGCACGCCCGCCGGCATGCCCAGCGACGCGCGCGCCGGCTTCGAGGCCATGGTCGGCGCGGCCTCCAACGCCGACGCCGGCAAGATCAAGGACGGCGTCGCGCAGGTCCAGGCGGCCATGAAGGGCAGCTCGAGCCCGTCGGACTCCGACGTCGAGACCAAGCTCTTCGGCATGAGCTCCTCGGACGTCAAGAACGCCGAGGCGTTCGACAAGTACGCCGCCGGTCTCTGCGACTGACGAGGCGTCGCGGCCGGCTCCCTCCGGCGCCGGCCGCGGTGCGTCCAGGATCAGGCGACGTACGCCGGAGCGCCGGTGTCGCTGACCATCGGTCGTCCGGCGGCCTCCCACTCGAGCATGCCGCCGTCGAGGTTGACCACGTCGTACCCCTGCTGTGCCAGGTAGGCGACGGCCTGCGCGGACCGGCCGCCGACCTTGCAGACCACGAGCGTCTGTGCCGCGTCGAGCCCCGCCACCTCGTCGACCCGCACCGGCAGCACGCCGAGCGGGATGTGCAGCGCACCCTCGATGTGCCCCGCCTCCCACTCCTGCGGCTCGCGTACGTCGAGCACGGCGACCCCGTCGGGCAGCGGGTCGGGGACGTTCTCGATGGCGACGGTGGGGATGTTCATGGCGCCCATTCCATCACTTCAGCAGGCGGGACATGCGGCGGTCGGCGAGGGGCTTGCCGCCGGTCTGGCAGGTGGGGCAGTACTGCAGGCTCGAGTCGGCGAAGGAGACCTCGCGGACGGTGTCGCCGCAGACCGGACAGGCCGCTCCGGTGCGACCGTGGACGGCCATGTTCGACTTCTTCTCGGCCTTGAGCTCGCTGGCCGCCAGGCCCTGCGACCGGCCGACGGCGTCGGCGAGGGTGGTGCGGATGGCGTCGTACAGCTTCGCGGTCTCGGCGTCGTCGAGGCTCTTGGCCGGCTTGAACGGGGACATCCGGGCGGTGTGCAGGATCTCGTCGGAGTAGGCGTTGCCGATGCCGGCGACGGTGCCCTGGTGGCGCAGCACGCCCTTGAGCTGCTTGCCGCCCTCGGCGGCGAGGATCTCGGCGAGCGCCTCGATGGTGAACTCCTCCGAGAGCGGGTCGGGCCCGAGCGTCGCGATGCCCGGCACGTCGCGCGGGTCGCGCACGAGGTAGCAGGCCAGCGACTTCTTCGTCCCGGCCTCGGTCACGTCGAGCCCGGGCGTGACGTCGGAGTCGGGGTCGGGGTCGGGGTCGGGGGAGAGCACGATGCGTACGGCGAGGGTCGACCTGTTGCTCATCTTGGGCGGGAGGGCCGGCACCTCGTCGCGCCAGCGCACCCAGCCCGCGCGGGCGAGGTGGAGGATCAGGTGCAGGCCGCCGACCTCGATGTCGAGGAACTTGCCGTGGCGTCGTACGCCGTCGACCAGCGCGCCCTCGACCGCGCTCAACGGCGGGTCGTAGGTCTTGAGCGCGCTGAACTGCGCGACGTGGACCTTGGTGATCGCGCGGCCGGCGAGCCGGCCCGCGAGGTCCTGGGCCAGCGCCTCCACCTCGGGTAGCTCGGGCACGTCGTGAGTCTAGTGGCGTGTGTCGGAAATGCTTGGGCGGTTGGCGTGCGCGGAGTGCGTGCATCGCAAGGCGGCTGCACGACGGCATACCGGGTGTCTGTCGAGTGCGGCCAACGCGGCGAGGTGCGTGCTCCGCGTGCGCCAACCGCCCAATGGTTTCTGGCACGCGTCACTAGGCGGGCTGTCGGTGGGCGGGTCTAGCGTCGAGACACATGGCAGAGGTACGGGTGGTGCAGGTGACCTTCGACGCGGCGGATCCGCGGGAGCTGGCCGGGTTCTGGCGTGCGGCTCTCGGCTACGAGGACCCGCCGCCACCACCCGGCTCGGCGTCGTGGGAGGAGTTCGAGGCGACGCTCCCTGTCGAGGACCACGGCAGGGCGTGGGCGCTCGAGGACCCGACCGGGCAGGGGCCGCGGCTGTTCTTCCAGCGGGTGCCCGAGCCGAAGTCGGCGAAGAACCGGGTCCACCTCGACGTCCGGGCGGCGCCGCGGCTGCGCGGCGAGGAGCGGATGGCCGCGCTGGAGGCGGAGTGCGACCGGCTCGTCGCCCTCGGAGCGACGAGGCTGAAGCGCTTCGAGCCCGACGAGATGGAGCAGGGGTTCATCGCGATGACCGACCCCGAGGGCAATGAGTTCTGCCTCGACTGATCCGGCGCCCCGGGGTCTGGCGTGTCGTGCGGCCGGGGCGCATGATGCGCCTATGAAGGCCGCGCGTCCGGTGCCGCGGGTCGGTTCGGTCCACTCCGACGTCCGCGGGGACGACCGCGCCCTGCGGGTATCTCTCCACCCCGAGTCCGGCTCCGGCGTCGTCGTCCTCTCGATCTGGCGCGACAACGTCTGCACCGGCACTGTCCGCCTCGCCGCCGAGGACGTGCCGGACCTGATCGTGACGCTCGGCCAGGCGATTCGTACGCCGATGTCGCCGGCCGAGCGTCCGCCCCTGCTCGCGTGACGCTCACCCTGCGCCCGATCGAGGCCGACGAGGTCGACGAGGTCGACGAGGTGCAGGCCCTGATCGAGGCCGACCCCGGGTACGTCGAGCGCATCACCGGGCTGCCGCCCGGGCCCGCCGACGCCCAGAGCCTGCTGATGGTCGTGCCGCCGGACCTCCCGCCCGACCGCAAGACCGTGTACGGCGTGCGCGACGGATCGGGCCCGCTGGTCGGCCTGGTCGACGTGCTGCGCGGGTATCCGGACGAGGCGACGGCGTACCTCGGATTGCTGCAGGTGCATGCGGACCACCAGCGGCGCGGCCTCGGCACCCGCGCCCACGCCGCGCTCCTCGAGGTGGTCCGCGGCTGGCCGGAGATCACCTCGTTGATGCTCTCGATCGTCGCGACCAACCGGGTCGTCGCCGAGCCGTTCTGGGTCGGGCTCGGCTACCGACCCGTCGGTGAGCCGATGCCCTACGCCTACGCGAACCTCGCGTCGACGGTCCAGCGCTACGGTCGACCGCTGGGCTGATCTGTGCTGGGCTGATCTGTGGTTGCCGTTTGGGCACAAACGGCAACCAGCGACCCCGGATGACTGTCGTTTGGTACCAAACAGCACGCATTCGCACCGTCGATGCGACACGCTAGCGACATCTACGGCTGGCGCTAGACACGCGGATACGGTCTGATCGTGGATCCGATCCGTAACCCCTACGCGCCCGGGGCGGGCCAGCGCCCGCCCGAGCTGGCCGGTCGTGGCGAGCAGCTCGCGGCGTTCGACGTCGTCCTGGAGCGGGTCTCGCGCGGCCGTCCCGAGCGCAGCCTGGTGCTGACCGGGCTGCGGGGCGTGGGCAAGACGGTGCTGCTCAACGCGCTGCGGGGCGCGGCGGTGCGCAAGGGCTGGGGCACCGGCAAGCTCGAGGCCCGGCCCGACCAGAGCCTGCGCAGGCCGCTCGCCAGCGCGCTGCACCAGGCCGTGCGCGAGCTCGGACATCCCGAGCCGGACGAGACCGCGCAGGTGCTGGGCGTCGTACGCGCCTTCGTCGAGCGTGACGCCGGGGCCGACGCCAAGCTGCGTGACAAGTGGAGCCCGGGCATCGACGCCTCCGTCGTACGTGGGCGTGGCGACTCCGGCGACATCGAGATCGACCTCGTCGAGCTGCTGTCCGACATCGGTGGGCTCGCGGCCGACGTGGGCAAGGGCGTCGGCATCTTCGTCGACGAGATGCAGGACCTCGGCGCCGACGACGTCTCGGCGCTGTGCGCGGCCTGCCACGAGCTGAGCCAGAGCGGGCTCCCGGTCATCGTCGTCGGCGCGGGTCTGCCGCACCTCCCCGCGGTCCTCAGCGCCAGCAAGTCCTACTCCGAGCGGCTGTTCTCCTACCAGCGCATCGACCGGCTCGCGCGCGACGCCGCCGACCGTGCGCTGTCCGCCCCGGCCGCCGAGGAGGACGCCGAGTACGACCCCGCCGCCCTCGACGCGATGTACGACGCCACCGGCGGCTACCCCTACTTCATCCAGGCCTACGGCAAGGCGGTGTGGGACCTCGCGCCCCGCACGCCCATCACCGCCGCCGACATCTCCGTCGCCGCGCCGGAGGCCGAGCGCGAGCTGGCGGTCGGCTTCTTCGGCAGCCGCTACGAGCGGGCGACGCCGGGCGAGCGCGAGTACCTCCGCGCCATGGCCGACGCCGCTGGCGAGGGTGGTGACGATCCGGTCGGCGCGGTCGCCACGGCCGAGGTCGCCGCCGTCCTCGGCAAGAAGCCCCAGTCGCTCTCGCCCGCCCGCGACGCGCTGCTGAAGAAGGGCCTGATCTACTCCGGCGAGCGCGGCCGGATCGCCTTCACCGTCCCCCACTTCGGGCGCTACCTCCGCACGGTGGGCTGACTCGCGCGTGCTCGACCGTTCGTGGCCGGCGGGGCCCGTCTCGTGGGTCGTGTGCCTGAGGCATCCGATTTCCGATGTCGTGGGCACACGACTGCCGTGGGTCGCGGGCCGGCTGCTGGCTGATCGTGGGTCGTGTGCCTGAGGCATCTGATTTCCGATGTCTCAGGCACACGACCCCCCGGGGGGCCAGCCCCACCCGGGTCGGCACCACCGGGTCAGAGCGGCTCGACCGCGTGCCGGCGGGGCGTGAGGGTCTGCAGCAGGCGGTGTCGGGGGAGCGTGGGAAGGAGATCGGCCAGCCAGGCCCGGGTCTCGGACGGACGGATGATCGCGTCGTAGCCGAAGCCCTCGGCGCCCCGCACCGCACTCGCACGGTCGTCGAACGCGGCCGCGATCTCGCGTTTCCTCGCCGCCCGCTCGGCGGGGTCCGCGGTCGCGTCGAGGTCGCGCTTGAAGACGAGCTCGACGGCGGTCTCGGCTGCCATCACCGCGGTCTCGGCGTGCGGCCACGCGACCACGAGCTCGGGTGAGAACGTGCGACCGCCGGACATCATCACGTAGCCGCCGCCGTACCCCTTGCGGGCGACGACGGTGAACAGCGGCACCGTGGCGCCGCCGTACGCCGCGGCCATCCGAAGGCTCGCGCGCCCCAGCCCCGACCGCTCGGCCTCCACCCCGACGGCCAGGCCCGGCAGGTCGATCAGCGTCAGCACCGGGATCCCGAACGCGTCGCACAGCGACACCAGCCGCGACGCCTTGGCGCAGGCCGCGGCGTCCAGCATCCCGGCGCGTGCGGCGGGCTGGTTGGCCACGATGCCCACCGGGTAGCCGTCGATCCGGGCCAGCATGGTCACCATGCTCGTGGCGTACGCCGGCCGCAGATCGACCTCGCTGTCCTCGTCGACCAGCCCGGCGATGACGTCGTACACGTCGTAGGCGCGGCGCGGATCGGCGACCACGGTGTCGTCGAGGGCGGCCGCAGCCGTGCGACGGGGAGGTGAGGCGAGCCGCACGGGCAGGGGCGCCTCGGCGTTGGCCGGCAGGGTGTCGAGGTAGCAGCGGAGGGCATCGAGCGCCTCCTCCTCGGTGTCGACGGCGAGGTCGATGTTGCCCCAGCCCGCCTGCGCGTCCGGGCCGCTGACCTCATCGCCGATGACCTCGCCGGTCGCAGCGCGGACCAGTGGCGGCGGCGCCATGCCGACGGTCGCGGTGCCGCGCACCGCGACGACGTAGTCGCAGAGCGAGGCGGTCAGCGTGGGCGCGCCGAAGCCCGGCCCGAGGATGGCGCCGACCATCGGCACCCAGCCGCTGAGCCGGGTGTGCAGGTGCTGGACGTCGACGCCGATCGCGAACTCCTTCGCGTCCAGGCCCTCGTGGATCCGGTGTCCGCCGCCGTCCATCAGCATCACGACCGGGATCCCGCGCGAGGCCGCGATCTCGCACATGCGGCGGGCCTTCTCGTTGCCGACCGCGCCGTTGCTCCCGCCCGCGGCGGTGAAGTCGGCGGCGAGGACGACGATGGGCCGTTCGTCGACCTCGGCGGTGCCGCACACGACACCGTCGGCCGGCACCGGCTGTCCGTCGGGGCCCGCACCGCTGGCGAGCGCGCCGATCTCGCGGAACGTCCCGGCGTCGACGAACGATGCGATCCGCTCGCGCGCGGTCAGCTTGCCGCGTCGGTGCTGCTTCTCGACGGCCTCGGGTCGTCCGGCGTCCTGCACTGCGGCGAGCGCGGCCTCGTGGGGGAGCGGTTCGTCGTACGTCACGGGGGACACTCTGCCGGAGCCACGTCCCGGACCGCCGCACGCAGGCGGTTGCCGCGGAAACCTTCGGCGTAGACTTTCCGGTGTGGCACAGCGACCGCCTCGATGGCTCAGCGACGCAGAGCTCACGGCCTGGCGCGGCTGGCTCGACGCCCACGCGGTCCTGTCCGCGGCGCTCAACCGCGAGCTGCAGCGCTGCAGCGGTCTGTCGCTGGCCGACTACGACGTTCTGGTCAGCCTCACCGACGTGCCGGAGCGCTCGCTGCGGATGTACGAGCTCGGCGACCGGCTCCAGTGGGAGAAGAGCAGGCTCTCCAAGCAGGTGTCGCGGATGGCCGCACGCGGCCTGCTCGAGCGGCGCGAGTGCCTGGACGACCGGCGCGGGGCGTTCGTGGACCTGACCGCGGCCGGCGAGCGGGCGATCACCGAGGCGGCCCCGGCGCACGTCGAGTTCGTGCACGACGTGGTGTTCGACGGCCTGACCCCCGAGCAGGTCGAGGCCCTCGCTGCGGTCTCGCAGCTGGTTCAGGCGCGGCTGGCCAGCATGTCCTCGACCGCCAGCGACGCGTAGACCATCGCGGCGCCGAGCGGCGCTCCCGGGCCCGGGTACGCCGACCCGAAGACCGACGCGGTCGAGTTGCTGGCGGCGTACAGACCGGGGATCGGCGAACCCTCGCCGTCGAGGACCCGGCCGGCGGCGTCGGTGACCAGGCCGCCCTTGGTGCCGAGGTCGGAGAGCACGAACCGGGCGGCGTAGAAGGGAGCCTGGTCGACCGGCACCAGCGCCTTGCTCGGGTCACCGCCGCCGGCGAAGAAGGTGTCGTACTCGTCCTCGCCGCGACCGAAGTCCTCGTCCTTGCCGGTGGCGGCGAAGCCGTTGAATCGGTCCACCGTCTCCGCCAGCACGTCGGCGGGCAGTCCCGCCGCGACAGCCAGCTCCTCGATCGTGTCGGCCCGTACCCAGGTGCCGGCCGCGAGGTGCTCGGCGGGATCGCCCTCGGGCATCGCGATGGCCGGGAGCCGGCCCCCCTCGCGGGAGTCGAAGACGAACCACGACGGGATCCGCTCGGGCGCCTGCGCCATGATCCGGCCGAAGCGGTCGTAGGGCAGGCACTCGTTGCCGTAGCGCCGAGCGGTCGAGTCGACCATCAGCCCGCCACGGAAGCCGAGCGTGAACGTGCCCGAGCCGTCGGGGTGCTCCAGGCCCGGGCAGAACCAGCCCTCGCCGGAGAAGTCGGTCGCGGCACCGATCGTGGCGGCTGCGTCGATCACCTCGCCGGTGTTGGTGCCGCGCGGCGCCATCGTCCAGGCCGCGTCACCGGGTGTGCCGTGCTCGGCCCGGCGCTGCGGCGAGCCCTCGAAGCCGCCGGCCGCGACCAGGATGCCGAGCCGGGCGGTGTGCGCGACCGGGCCCTCGGGACCCATCGCGCTCACGCCGACGGCGCGCCCGTCGGAGTCGCGCTCGAGGCCGACGACCTGGTGACCGGTGGCGATCGTCGCTCCGTCGCGCACGGCGATCGCGGCCAACCGGGCGATCAGCGCCTGGCCGCCGGAGAGCGTGGAGCGGCCGGGCCCGCCGACGCGGTCGCGCTCGACGGGCGGTCGGACCAGCTCGGCGACGGCCGGCTCGAGGTCGGTCCGCCTGATCGGGGCGGGCTGGATGGAGCGGCCCATCGGGACCCGGCCGGGAGCGTCGTAGTACTCCGCGAATGGGATCCACTCGAAGTCCATCAGCTCGTCGTCCTCGAGCTGCGCGACCAGTCGCGGAGCCTGGGCCAGCAGGGCCTCGACCTTCGCCGCGTCGGGGTCGTCGAGCACCGCGGCGAGGTAGGCGCGGGCGCCCTCGGTCGAGTCGGGCAGGCCGGCTCGCTGCTGCACGGCGGTGCCGGGGAGCCAGCACGCACCGCCGGAGTACGCCGACGTCCCGCCGATCAGCGGCGTCCGCTCGAGCACCAGGACCGACAGGCCCGCCTTGGCGGCGAGGGCCGCGGCCGTGAGCGCGCCGCCGCCGGAGCCGACCACCACGACGTCGTACGACTGGTCACCGGTGCCGTCCATCGGCAGAACGATAACGCGTTCTAGTTTGGTGGGGCTCCTGGAGCGATCCTCTAACCTGCACTCCGTGAGCCACGGTCATGGGCACGGTCACTCCCACCGCGCCGCCAAGGACGCCGACGACGCCGTACACGTCAATGCGGCGCCGAAGTGGATCCTGCTCGGCGTGCTCGGCCTGGCGCTGGTCGCGACCGTCGTCGGCATCGTCGCCTGGTGGCCCAGCCACGGGGTGGTCACCGACCGGGCCGCGCTCGAGCGGGCGAGCATCAGCTACGCCGCCCCCGGGGTGACCTTCCCGCGCGGCACGGTCACCGCGATCACGCCCGCCTGTCCGGCCAGCGGATCGACCAGCTCCGGCAGCGGGTCGAGCGGCGCTCCGACGTGCGGCACCATCACCGTCGACCTCGGCGGTGGTCAGCACGAGACGGTGAGCGTGCCGCCGGAGGTGAGCGGGTCGAGCCTGTCCGAGGGCGACAAGGTCGAGCTCACCCGTACGCCGGGCAGCGGCGCCAACCCGACGACGTACGCCTACTTCACGATCCTGCGGGGCGGCTCGCTGCTCTGGCTCGCGGTGCTCTTCGCGGTGGTGGTCATCGCGGTCGCGCGGTGGCGCGGGCTGTTCGCGATCGTCGGCCTCGCCTTCGGTGGCGCGGTGATCTGGTGGTTCCTGCTGCCGGCCCTGTACGACGGCTCGCCGGGCATCCCGGTCGCGCTGGTGAGCGCGGCCGCGATCATGTTCGTGGTCCTCTACATGACCCACGGCATCTCGCTGCGCACGAGCACCGCGCTCGCCGGCACCCTGCTCGGCGTCGGGCTCACGGCCGCCATCGGCACCGTCACCGCCGTCGGCGCCAACCTGACCGGGATCGCCGACGAGGCCGGATCGACGCTGCAGATCCTGCGACCCGAGACAGACTTCCGCTCGCTGCTCGGCGCGGCCGTCGTCATCGCCGGTCTCGGCGTCCTCAACGACGTCACCATCACCCAGGCCTCCGCCGTCTGGGAACTGCGGGCCGCCACGCCGGACGCGAGCCGGCGGCGCGTCTTCGCCAGCGCGATGCGGATCGGCCGCGACCACATCGCCTCCACGATCTACACGATCGTCTTCGCCTACGTCGGCACAGCCGTGATCGGCCTGATGCTGCTGCAGATCTACGACCGGCCGCTGCTCGACCTCGTCTCCAACGAGCAGCTCGCCGAGGAGATCGTGCGCACCCTCGCCAGCGCGATCGGGCTGGTGCTCGCCGTACCGGTCACGACCGCGGTCGCCGCCGTCCTCGCATCCCCCGGCCACAAGCCGGCCAGGCCGACCGGTCGCCGTGTCGCCGGCCGCGTCGATCCTCAGATCGACGGCGCCGTCCAGGCCAGCTGAAGCACCTCGGCGCCTCGGTCGCGGGTGACCAGTCGAGCCCGGCCCGGCTGGGCCAGCGTCGGCCGGAGGCCGCCGATCAGCGCGCCCTCGTCGCGGTTGCCCGACAGCAGGATCCCGGGCTGCGCGAGGTCGCGCAGCGACTGGATGACCGGCTCGTACAGCGCGCGTGAGGCGCCACCCGATCGCCGTGCGACGACCAGGTGCAGGCCGACGTCGTGGGCCTGCGCGAGCAGCGGCTGCAGCTCGGCGATCGGCGAGCTCGGGCCGGTCGCGACGAGGTCGTAGTCGTCCACGACGACGTACACCTCGGCGCCGGTCCACCACGAGCGGGCACGCAGCTGCTCGGGGGTGACGTCGGGCCCGGGGATGCGGCTGTTGAGGTACGCCGCCAGGTCGGCCAGCGCGGGCTGCGCCTGGTTGGCGGAGGTGAGGTAGTTGAGCTGGTACTCCTCGGGGATCTCGCCGAGCAGCGACCGTCGGTAGTCGACCACCAGCAGCTGTGCCTCCTGCGGCGTGCGGCTGCGGACGACCTCGCGGCAGTAGGAGCGCAGGAACGTGCTCTTGCCGGACTGGCCGTCGCCGAAGAGCAGGAGGTGCGGCTCGGCGTCGATGTCGAGTGCGACCGGCGCGAGCTCCTTCTCGTTGATGCCGAGCAGCACCTTGCGGCCCACGTCGCCGGCCAGCTGCTGGACCTGCTCGAGGTCGATCCGGTCGGGCAGCAGCCGGAGCTTGGGGCCGGCCGGCCCGCGCCACGCACGGGTCACCTTGTCGATCAGGTCGTCGACGCCGTCGCCGAGCGTCTCCGTGGCGGCGTCGCCGTCGATGCGCGGCAGCGCGCCGAGGAAGTGCAGCTTGCCGGGCAGGATCCCGCGGCCCGGGCGGCCGCTCGGCACCAGCGCGGCGAGCTTGCGGTCGATCTCGGAGTCCATCGGGTCGCCGAGCCGCAGCTCGAGGCGGGTGCCGAACTGGTCGCGGGTCGAGGCGCGGAAGTCGGCCCAGCGGGCGGCGCCGGTGAGCACGTGCAGGCCGAAGGTCAGGCCACGCGTCGCCAGCTGCTGGATCTCGAGCTCGAGGTCGTCGAAGTCGGCGCGGACGGTGCTCCACCCGTCGACGACCAGGAAGACGTCGCCGTACCCGTCGTCGACGGTGACGCCCGTCGGCGACGGGCGGAACCGGCGGTGGCGGTAGGTCTCGATCGAGTCGATGCCGTTCTGCCGGAAGTAGGCCTCGCGTCGGTCGATGATGCCCTTGACCTCGGCGATGATCCGGCGCACGACCTCGGGTTCGGCGCGGGTGCCGACGCCGGCGGTGTGCGGCAGGTGGGCCAGCGGCGCGAAGGTGCCGCCGCCGAAGTCGAGCACGTAGAACTGCGACTCCAGCGGGGTGGAGGTCAGCGACAGGCTGCACAGGATCGTCCGCAGCAGCGTGCTCTTGCCGCTGCGTGGGCCGCCGACGACGGCGACGTGGCCGGCCGCGCCGGCCAGGTTGATGGTGAGCACGTCGCGACGCTGCTCGCGCGGCCGGTCGACCGTGCCGAGGGGTACGACGAGCCGCCCGGCCGAGCGCCACTGCTGCGAGACCAGCCCGAGGTCGGGATGGGGGGCGAGGTCCGGCATGAGCGCCTCGAGGGTGTCCGGCACGTCCAGCGGCGGCAGCCAGACCTGGTGGGCCTCCGGCCCGTGCCCGACCATCCGCCCGACGGCGATGTCGAGCAGCGAGTCGCTGGTGTCGGGGACGGCGACGACCGCCGGCTCGGGCTCGTGCGCGACCGGCGTGTAGTCCTGCACCTCCGAGATCGTGAACGGCAGGATCCCGCGGCGCGGCCGTCCGGCGTCGACGTGCTTCTGGGCGCGGCCCGCCGGCGGCCCCGAGACGTACGCCGCCTTGAACCGCAGCATCGCGGTCGGATCGGGCTTGAGATAGCCGAGGCCGGGCACGGCCGGCAGCTCGTAGGCGTCCGGCACCCCCAGCACCGCGCGCGACTCCTGCGCGCTGAAGGTGCGCAGGCCGATCCGGTAGGACAGGTGCGACTCCAGCCCGCGCAGCCGGCCCTCCTCGAGCCGCTGCGAGGCGAGCAGGAGGTGCAGGCCCAACGAGCGGCCGAGTCGCCCGATCGCGACGAACAGGTCGATGAACTCCGGCTTGGCCGACAGCAGCTCGGAGAACTCGTCGACCACGATGAACAGCGACGGCAGCGGCTCGAGCGGCTCGCCCGCCGTACGGGCGCGCTCGTAGTCGCGGACGGAGGCGAAGTTGCCGGCCTCGCGCAGCAGCTCCTGGCGGCGCACCATCTCGCCGGACAGGGCGTCCTGCATGCGGTCGACGAGCGTGAGCTCCTGGGCGAGGTTGGTGATGACCGCCGAGACGTGCGGCATCTCGGACATGCCGGCGAAGGTCGCGCCGCCCTTGAAGTCGACCAGCACCATGTTGAGCTGCTCGGGGGAGTGGGTGAGCGCGAGGCCGAGCACCAGCGTGCGCAGGAACTCCGACTTGCCGGACCCGGTCGCGCCGATCACCAGGCCGTGCGGACCCATGCCCTGCTGGGCCGACTCCTTGATGTCGAGGTGGACCGGGTTGGCCAGCCCGCCGCTCTCGCCGATCCCGATCGGCACCCGCAGCCGGTCGCGGGCCGGGCGTGGGCGCCAGCCGGCCTCCGGGTCGAGCGCGTGCACGTCGCCGAGCCCGAGCAGCGCCATGAAGTCGAACGGCCCGGTCGTCTCGGTGGCGTCCTCGCCGACGACGGTGCCGGCGCTCGGCGTGTAGAGCGCGGTCAGCCGCCGCGCGAACGCCTCGGCGGTCACGATCGAGCACTGGTCGCCCTTGGCCCGGATCGGCTCGGACCGCTGCCGCATCGCCAGCAGGGGTACGACGGGATCCTCGGCGGCCGTGCGCACGTCCACGTCGGCCGCGATCTGCAGCACGAGCGTGCTCGCGTCGTCGATCTCGCCCCACTGCTGCGGCAGGTCGATCACGGTCACGCCGTGCAGCCCGTCGGGCGGCACGACGTGGTTGCCCGGTGCGAGCGCCGCCCCGTCCGTCACGAGCACGACGTGCGGCAGCGCGGGCCGCTCGTCGGCCCCGAAGCGCGGCCGGTCGCCGAGGTCGGCCGGCAGCATCGCCGCGAGCTCCTCCAGCGACGTCGACACCATCCGCGCCGGGCCGATGGCGTCGGTCTGCTCGGCGCTGTGGGCGTGCGGCAGCCACTTCAGCCAGTCCCACTCCGCCAGGGTGTCGTCGTCGGCCAGCACGGCGATCTGCAGGCCGTCCGGCGACTGGAACGCGGCCGCGGAGCAGAGCAGCGAGCGGACCAGCGAGCGCGCCTGCTCGGCCTCGCCACGGACCTCGACCCGGGCGAATGCGCGCAGGTCCACCGATGCGGGCAGGTCGGGCTGGAGGCGGTGCACGACCAGCAGGCGGTGCAGGGCCGATGCCGCCGCGGGGTCGACGTCCTCGATGGCGGTGCCCTCCGGCGGCACCAGCTCGAGCGCGAGGGGCTGGGAGCAGACGCCGTACCGCGCCTGGAGGAACATCGGGTCGCTGGTGGTGCGCTCCCAGATGCGGCTGCGGTCCTCGGCGATCGAGGGGAGGGCCGACGGTGCCGGGTGGTGCCACGTGAGCGCGGCCCGCTGCTGGTCGGCGGCCTCGCGGGCGATCTGGCGCACCCCGGCGAGGTAGCGGAGGTACTCGGTGCGCGAGCCGCTCACCGACTGCTGCCGCTGCTTCCGCTGCCGGTCGATCTGGATGACGATGAAGCCGATCGTGGCGAAGAGGAACATGCCGGCCGCGATGAAGCGCGTCGGCCCACCACCGGCGCTGCCCGTCTGACCGCTGCCGAGCCCCGCGACCAGCACGATGGATCCGAGGCTGCCGAGCATCGGGATCGCGTTCATCGCGACGCCGGCCGCGCCCTCGTTGGGCTGCAGCTGCGGGGGATCCTGCAGCTGGACCTGCCCACTCGGCATCTCGGGCCGCTCTGCGCGGTTGCCGCGCAGGATCGGCGCGGCGACCTGCGTCGCCGCCGATCGCCCGAATGCCGAGGGAGCCACGCCGCCGTCGGTCGTCATCGGTGTCCTTGTCGTCGCTCTTCCCTGCCGGTCCGCCCGATCACATCCGGCCGAGGGTGGGACTACCCTGCCATGGAACCTGGCAATCTCGGAGGCGCGATGTCCACCTCGACGGCAGGGGCCCCGCTCGGTGCGGCCGCGCCCGGTGGCGCCTTCGGCGGTGCCCTCGCCGTGTCGGTCCACGGCCCGCGCGGAGTGGTCGACCTGACGCTGCCCGAGTCGGCCACGATCGCGGAGATCGCCTCGGCGTACGCCGCGACGGCCGCGCTGCCGTCGCCACCCGTGCTGGTGCTGGCGTCCGGCCGCTCGCTGCCGCCCGACGCGACGATCGAGCAGGCCGGCCTCGCCGCAGGCGCCGTGCTCGTCGCCGTCGAGGACACCGCGCCGGTGCCCGACCGCAAGCGCCGTACGACGCCGCGCGGGGGACCCGAGGGCGGCGGCCTGGTCGCCGGCTGCGGGGTGGCGCTCGCGCTGCTCGCCGTGGTGGCGGCGACGGCCTCCGGCCACCGGACCCCGGTGGCCGTGGTGCTCGCGATCGGTGCGGTCCTCGGCGTCATGCCGATCGGCCGCCGGCGCGTCGCGCGGGTGGTCACCGCGCCGGCGCTCGCGGGCGCCGCCTGCGTGCTGGTGGCGTGGGACCCGGCGGCCGCGCGGCTGCCGACCGTCCTCGGCGCGGGTGCCCTGGCCGCGGCGGTCGTCGCCGCCGTCGGCCGCAGCCTGGCGGCTCCCGGCACCCCCGTCGCGGAGGTGCTGCGCGTCTGGATCTGGTCCGGTCTCGGCTGGTTCGTCCTGGCGGCCGCCTGCGCGCTGACCGGTGCGTCGGCGCCGACGCCGTGGGCGATCGGCTTCCTGCTCGCGGTGCTGGCGGCCCGCTGGGTGCCGGTGGCGGCGGTGGACGTCCCCGACCACTACCTCATCGATCTCGAACGGCTCGCGATCACGGCCTGGTCGGCGCGCGAGCGCCCGGTCGGGCGCCGCGGTCGCATCGTCGTCCCGCCGGAGTACGTCGGCGACGTGGCCGCGCGCGGCGGCCGCACGGTCCTCGCGTCGTGCGCGGCGATCCTCGTCGTCACCGCGACCACGGGCCCGCTGCTGCTGACCACCGACGCCTATCCGGTCGACCTGATCGGCTCCCGCTGCCTGGTCGCTCTCGGCGGCGGCGCGCTGCTGCTCGCGGCGCGGGGCTACCGGCACGTCCTCGCGCGGCGGATGCTGCGGCTGGCCGGCGTGGTCGGCCTGCTCCTCGTCGGCGGTGACCTCGTCCGTCTCTCCGCGGGCCACCCCGAGCTCCGCGCACAGCTGACCGTGGCGCTGCTCGCCGTCGCCGCTCTCCTGATCGTGCTGGGGGTTGCGCTCGGGCGGGGTTGGCGGTCAGCGTGGTGGGCGCGGCAGGCCGAGGTCGCGGAGGTGCTCTGCGGCTCGGGGTCCGTCGCAGCGGTGGTCGTGGCCTCCGGCCTCTTCCGCCACCTGTGGGAGCACAACATCTGATGTTTAGCCCCTCACGGGGCCCGGGTAGCACTGGTGCATCGGCTTCTTGGCATTGACTCGGGAGCCAACCGGAACGGGCAGACCAAGAGCCGTCCCCTCGGACGGAAGAGACCAAGGAGCAACGATGGCGGGTAACGATGCCGCTGTCTTCGGACAGGCCAAGGGCGTCCTCAGCGACGCCGCCAACTACGTGATCCAGGCGAAGGCCGACCTCGAGAAGCAGGCGCGCACGCTGGACGACCAGATCAACGCGCTGCGAGGCAAGTGGGCGGGCGACGGCGGCAACGCCTTCTTCATCCTGCACAACGCCTGGCAGGAGAAGCACAAGGTCATCGTGACCGCGCTCGACAAGTTCCACGCGTCGCTGACCGCCACGCAGAAGGACAACGAGCAGGTCGACGCGCAGGCGGGCGACTTCATGAACCAGCTGATCAACAAGCTCGGCAACGTCCAGGGCTGAGAAGGGACAAGACGATGAGTGGAAACCTCGACGAGCTGCGCGTGGAGCACGCGGGCCTCGACACCGCTGCGCAGGACATGTTCGACACCGTGAAGAAGATCGACGCCCGTCTCGACCAGCTCGAGCACGAGCTCAACCCGCTGCAGACGCAGTGGGAGGGCAACCAGCGCGAGGCCTACCGCGTCGCCAAGGCCTCGTGGGACTGGGCGATGCAGGAGATGCGCGACCTCCTCGACGAGAGCCACAAGACGGTCTACACCTCCAACGCCGACTACATGGCGGCCGACAACCGGGGTGCGTCCCGGTTCCAGTTCTGAGAGCTTCACCCTTGACGAAGGGGATCGACACCGAGGTGTCGATCCCCTTCTGCGTGCCTCCGCGACGCCGCACGGAGCACGGTCGCCTCCGGCGCGGCTGTGCCAGGATTCACCCCGTCCGCCGTCAGATCGCAGATCTCGGGAGAAACCCATGACCCAGTCGCCGCTCGCGTCGGGCCTGCTGAGGATCACCGTGGCCTCCGGCACGCGCCGGGTCGACCTGATGCTCCCCGGTGCGGTCCCGGTGGCCGAGCTGCTGCCCGAGCTCGCCCGCAGCGTCGGCCTGCTCGACGCGGCGACCGTGCACGGCGGCTACCGCGTGGTCACCGCGGACGGCCGTCGGCTGGCCACCGACACAGGTCTGACCCTGCAGGGCATCGAGGACGGTGGCCTGCTCACGATCACCGCCGGCATCGACGTCCCGGCGCCGCGGATCTACGACGACGTCGTCGAGGCGATGACCGACGCCGTGGAGGGGCACCTCTCGCCGTGGCGGCCGGCTGCGGGGCGTCGTACGGCTCTGGTGGCGGCGGCGCTGCTGCTCGGCCTGGGCGCGGTCGCGCTCCTCGAGCAGCGGGGCCAGCTGGCGGCCGCGGCGGCGGTCGTCGTCGCCCTCGCGCTCTGCGTCGGCTCCGTCGTGCTCTCCCGGGTCCAGCGCGAGGTGGAGGCCGCGGTCGCGGTGGCCTGGCTGGGTGCGGCGTACGCCGCCGTGGCCGGTGTCCTGCTCGCGCCGGCCCACGCAGACGCGCTCGGCTCGCCCCTGGCCGCCGCCGGTGGCGGCGCGCTGCTGGCCGGGCTGGTCTGCGTCGTCGGGCTCGGCGACGGTCGCGTCCTGGTCTTCCCTCCGGTCGTCCTCGGGGCCATCGGTCTCGTGGTCGGCCTGTCGATGCGCTCGGTCGGTCCCGACAGCCTGGTTCCCGAGCGGGTGCTCGTCACGGTGCTGGCCCTGGTGGTCCTCGTCGGCAGCGTCTTCCCGTGGCTGGCGCTCGGGGCGACCCGCACCAGCGTCGAGCCGATGTTCAGCCACGCCGACATCACCACCGACCCGGCCGACATCTCGGCCGCCGACGTGACGGCCGACGCCCGGACCGCCCACGAGATCCTGCTCGCGATCACCGGCACGGTCGGCGCCCTGCTCGTCCTCGTCACGCCCGTCGCGGTGAGCCTCGGCCTCGCCGGCACGCTCCTCTGCGTCGATGCCGGGCTGATCCTCATGCTGCGCACGCGCCAGTACCGCACCGGCTCCGAGGTCATGACCGGGCTGGTGTCGGGTGTCGCCGGCCTCGGCGTCGCCGCCGTCTCGGTGCTCGTCCTGCACCACCACTGGCGGCCCACGCTCGCGGTGGTTCTCGCGGTCGCCGGCGCCGCCCTGCTGGCCTCGACGCTGCTCCCCGGCCAGGCATCGGTACGCCGCGGCCGGCTCGGCGACCTGCTCGAGACGGTGGCGCTGCTGGCGCTCGTGCCGCTGCTGGTGCTGGCGATCGGCGTCTTCTCCTGGATCCAGTCCGTGGCCCACTGATGGCGACCAAGAAGGACCTCGTCGAGGCCTACTCCTACAGCCGCCGGCGGCTCGTGACCGCGTTCGTCAGTGGCGCGCCGGGCGGCCGCGAGGTCGAGCCGGCACGTCCGGGGCGTGCGGTCGTGGGCGGCATCGCGCTGGCCGTGCTGCTGTGTGCCGGCGCCGCGATCCTGGGTGTCTTCAAGTCGCCGAGCGACATCAGCTGGGGCGAGCCGGCGCTGCTCACCGATGGCAACGGCGCGCTCTACGTCAACCTCGGCACCGACCAGACCCCGAAGGGCGAGGAGTCGCTGCACCAGGTCATCAACGTGACCTCGGCACGACTCATCCTGGGTGCGCAGACCATTCAGAAGGTCAACGCCGAGAAGCTCGCCGAACGCAAGAAGGGCGGGCCGATCGGCATCCTCAACGCCCCGGCGACGGTGCCCGACACCGATCAGCTGATCAACAGCGGCTGGACGGCGTGCACGCTCTCCGGTCATGGCATCCGGGTCGCGGTGGCGCCCGGGTCCCACGCCCGCTCCGCGGACGGGTCGGCGTTCCTGGTCAAGGACTCCGACGGCACCCACGTCGTCGCCGAGACCCAGCACGGCGACGGGCCCGCGGCGTTCTCCTACGACCTGCCGCCGCGCTACAGCGGCCAGCTGGTCACCGGCCTCCACCTGAGCCCGACCCCGGTCGGCGTCTCGCCGAGGTGGACCGCGCTGCTGCCGCCGGGAGCGCCCCTCGACGCGAGCGGACTCGGGCTGAGCGGGTACGGCCGCCCGGCGCCGTCGCTGGCGAGGTACTGGGGCGGCACGACCCCGCGCATCGGCGACTACTTCGTGCCGAGCGGCGGCCAGACGATCGTCGTCACGGCCGGCGGGTTCGTGCAGGCGTCGCCGTTCGCGGCGGCCGTCCTCGCGGGCACGCCCTTCCCCGGCGGCAGCGCGCAGCCTCGGAGGCTGGCGACGCCGAGCGGGTGGTCGCTGGTGAAGAGCGGACAGCAGGTCGGCAGCCCGAGCTGGCCCACCTCCCTGCCGAAGCAGGAGCCCGTCGACGAGGTCTGCGCGGTCCTCCACGACAACGGGGACGGCACGACCTCGATGCGGATGGCGACCTCGCCCGACGGCACGGCGAGGGCCGTCGGCACGGCGGCCGGGTCGGTCGCCGCGAACGTCGACCCGGGCCACGGCGCGGTGGTCCGGTCCGCGGCCAAGGACCCCGGCGTCGACCCGTCGCGCACTGGCGCGACCCCGGACACCACCGGTACGTCCTACCTCGTCGACGACCGGGCCATCGCCTACCGGATCGCGTCCTCGGGGGACCTGGACCGGCTCGGCTACTCCGGCGTCGCCCCCGTCGTCGTGCCTCCGGAGTGGATCGGGCTGTTCCAGCAGGGCGTGGAGCTGTCCCGGGACGCCGCGCTCTGCCCGCCCACGCCGACGATGAAGGGTCAGGGCAAGTGCTCCTGACCCGGCGGCTCGGAGGTGCGCTGGGGGCGGTCGTGCTCGGGGCGGGCCTCGCGGCCGGACCGCTGGTCCCCACCGCCGCCTCGTACGCCGCGGCCGGCCCCGACTGCACCGACAGCGGGTCGGGTGGCGCGGTGACCGGCGCCAACACGCCGTACGACGAGCTCGGGATCGGCCCCGCGCAGGCCCGGCTGCCCGCCGGCCCGGCCAGCGCCGGCAAGGGTGTCGACGTGTTCGTCGTCGACGACGGCGTCGGTGCGCACCTCGCCCACGACTCGGCGACCGGCGGACAGGTCCAGGACGACCACGGCACCACCGCCGCGGGCATCGTCGGCGGCGGCGACGCCTCGGTCGGTCGCAAGCAGGTGCCCGTGGGCTACGCGCCCGGCGTACGGATCCACGACGTCAGGGCGTACGACGTCCCCTGGTCGGGCTCCGGCTCGGCGCAGGGGGCGACCCCGTCGCCGCAGCTGCTCGTCGGGGCGCTGCGCCAGGTCGGCCGGGAGATGCGCGGGGTGCGCCACGCGATCGTGCTCGTCCCGTTCGTGGTCGACAGCACGCCCGCGCTCGACAAGGCGGTGGACGCGCTGTCGTCGGCGCTGGTGATCGCGCCGACCGGCGACCGTCCGACGGCAGCGGGGCAGCCGGGCGTCGCGCGGTTCTACCCCGGCGACAACAGCGACAGCACGCCGCCGCCCGGACAGGACGCCGCCGGCAGCGTGGGGCCCGCCGACGACGACGCGGTGCTGGGCGTCGGGGTGGCCTCGTGGTCCTTCGGCAACGACCCCGCCGGGCCGCTGCCCAACTCCGACGTGGACGTGGCTGCGCCGGTCGGGGGCGGCATCTCCTACGACAGGGACGGCAAGGCGTGCGTCGTGACGACGCCTTCGGCCGACTGGGCGGCCTCCGAGGTGGCCGGGGTGGCCGCGCTGACGTGGAGCGCCTGGCCCCACCTCGCGGCCGACCAGCTGCGCACCCGGCTCGAGCTCACCGCCGACGGCGGCGGCATCCGCGAGGGCGACACCGAGGGCTACGGCGTGGTCCAGCCTCTCGCCGCGGTGACCGTGCCGGCCGCAGCGCTGCGCGCGGGCGGGACCACCCCGGCCGCACCCCGTCGCGCGACCGCGCCCGACCCGCCGGCCGACGTGCTCGCCGGCACCCGGCACACCGCGGTCTGGTGGGGTCTCCTCGGCGGGGGCGCGCTCGTCGTCGCGCTGCTCCTCCGCCCGCTGCTGTCCCGGCGCCGGCGCTGAGGGGTCATAGTCATGGGCATGAACTACGCAGACCAGGCTGCCTGGCGCCGGCTCCAGGGCTTCCTGCCCGCCGGCTACCAGCTCACCCCGGAGACCGAGCCCGCCGAGGAGTGGTGGTCCCACGACGGCCACGAGATCCACCTCGACACCTACCGCGACCCCGGGGCGCGGGCGAAGGTGATCCTGCTCCACGGCGTCGGCACCAACGGCCGCCAGATGACCACGATCCTGGGCCGCCCGCTCGCCGAGCGTGGCTTCGAGACCATCGCGATCGACATGCCGACGTACGGCGTCACTCGGGTCGCGCCCGGAGCGCTCGTCACCTACGACGACTGGGTGCGGATCGGGTCCGACCTCGTCGACGCCGAGCTGGCCGAGGACGACCGTCCGGTCTACCTCTACGGACTGTCGGCCGGTGGCATGGAGACCTACCACGTGGCCGCGCTCAACAAGCGGGTCAGCGGCATCGTCGGCATGACCTTCCTCGACACCTCGTCCTTCCGGGTGCGCTTCGAGACCGCCTTCGACCCGATCACCGGCACCACGGGCTCGGTGGTCATGCGGCTGCTGAACCGGCTCGGGCTCGGTCGCGTCCGTCTCCCGATGCGCCTTGTCTCCAAGATGCGCGCGCTCGTCAACGACCGCGCCGCGAAGAGGGCCTGGTACGCCGACCGCACCTCGGCCGGCAACAGCGTCTCGATCGCCTTCCTCGACTCCTGGCTGGGCTACCGTCCGGTCGTCGCGCCCGAGGACTTCGACGTCTGCCCGGCCCTGCTCACCCAGCCCGCCGCCGACCGCTGGACGCCGCTGCACCTCTCCGAGCCGTTCCTCGCCCGGATCACCAGGGTGCCGGTCACCACCACGATGCTCGAGAACGGCGGCCACTACCCGCTGGAGCAGACGGCCCTCGACCAGATGGTCGACGCCGTCGCGGCCTTCGCCACCCCGAGCTGAGAGTGCCCACAACCGCCATCGGGGAGCCCGGCGGTCACCTGGTGACTGCTGGACTCCCCGATGTTCCACCGCTGCGGGCGGATCGGCGGATCTGGGGGGATTCGAACCCCCGAGGGCTTGCACCCAACCCGCTTTCCAAGCGAGCGCCATAGGCCACTAGGCGACAGATCCGTGGAGGACCCTACCCGCCGGGTGTCGGGCGGATGAAATCGCCCTGTCGGTGCCGCGGCGGAAAGACAAAGGCCCCCCGCGCACCCGACAGAGCTCGCTTACCCTTGCTGCCTTCCGGCCCTGGGGGAGTTCGGCAAGATGCCGCCGCACGGGGGGTTGGGACAACGATAGAGGACGCCCGGCAGCGCGCCCTAACCCGCCCGGGCGGCCGGTGGAGCAGAATGCCGCGGTGACGTTCGTGGAGCTCGCCGTGATCGGCGCCGTCGCCCTGCTCGGGCCCTTGCTGTCCTACCCGCGCGGCTGGCACCTGCCGGTGGTGCTCGGGGAGCTGGTGGCAGGAGTCGTCCTCGGCACGACCGGGTTCGGCTACCTGCACGCCAGCGACGGGACCTTCTCGTTCCTGTCCGACATCGGATTCGCGCTGGTGATGTTCGTGGCCGGCACGCACGTGCCGGTGCGCGACCCCGCCATCCGGCCGGCGCTGGCGGCGGGCCTCCTGCGGGCGGTGGCCGTCGCCGTACCGGCGGTGGTGCTGGGGATCGTCGTGGCGATGGTTTCGGGCATCCACCACGGTCCCCTGTACGCCGTCCTCCTCTCGTCCTCGAGCGCGGCCCTCGTGCTGCCGATCGTCGACTCGCTCGGGCTCGGCGGCGAGAAGGTCGTGGGCCTCCTGCCGCAGATCGCGATCGCGGACACGGCCTGCATCGTCGCGCTGCCGCTGGTGATCGACCCGTCCCACGCCCTGCGTGCGGCCGGCGGGGCGGCGCTGGTGATCGTCGCGGCGGCGGTGGTGTTCGTGCTGTTCCGCCGGATCGAGGCGAAGGGGTGGCGGGAGCGGGTCCACCGGGTGTCGGAGGACCGGGCGTTCGCGGTCGAGCTGCGCGTGCAGCTCGTCGTTCTCTTCGCCCTCGCGGCGCTGGCTCTCCAGACGCACGTGTCGATCATGCTGGCCGGCTTCGCGCTCGGCCTCGCAGTGGCCGCCGTCGGCGAGCCGCGCCGCCTGGCCAAGCAGCTGTTCGCGCTGACCGAGGGCTTCTTCGGCCCGCTGTTCTTCGTCTGGCTCGGCGCCGAGCTCAACCTGCGCGAGCTCGGGCAGCACCCCTCGATGATCCTGCTCGGCCTCGCCCTCGGTGTGGGCGCCGCGGTCACCCACATGGTGCCGCTGGTCCTCCGCCAGCCCGTGTCGCTGAACCTGCTCTCGGTCGCCCAGCTCGGCGTGCCCGTCGCCGCCGCCACGGTCGGCACCCAGCTCGGCGTGCTGCAGCCGGGGGAGGCGTCGGCGCTGATGCTCGGCGCGCTCGTGACGATCGGGCTGGCGGTGGTCGGCGGCGCGCTCGCGGTCAGGGCGGGCATGGTCAAGGACGCGGGGCCGGAGCAGACGGGGGCGGTGGCCTGATGACGTCGGCGACCGACCTCACCCGGCAGTACGACCGATGGCTGGCCAGCCGGATCCCGGTCGTCGAGGCCGACGTGGCGCGCAAGCACGAGGAGATGCGCGCGGACCGCTTCCGCTTCCTGCGCGGCACCTACTACCTCTGGCTGGCGCGGGTGGCCGAGCGGGTTCCCGACGTCCTCGACGCCGCGCGGGTGCCCCTCGTCGGCGACCTGCACGTGGAGAACTTCGGCACCTGGCGCGACCGTGACCAGACGCGGCGCTGGGGCGTCAACGACTACGACGAGCTCGCGGTCGGCCCGTGGCTGCTCGACCCGCTGCGCCTCGCGGTCTCCGCCCGGCTGGCGCCCCACGTCGCCCTCGGCGAGGACGTCGAGCTCGACACCCTGCTGTCGTCGTACGCCGAGGCGGAGGCGGGGGCGGCGATCAAGCTCGAGGGCAAGCGGGGCGAGCACCTCGTGGACCTCGTGCCGGCGTTCGCGCACGAGAGGAAGTTCTACCAGCACCTCGAGGAGGGCGCGCCGGCCGACGACGTGCCCGCCGAGGTGGTGGCGGCTGCGACCTCGGTCGCGGAGCCGGGCTGGAAGCCGCGCTGGTTCGAGCACGAGGCCGGCACCGGGTCGCTGGGCCACCTGCGTCGCGTCGGCGTCGGTCCGGCCGACGACGGCGGGACGCACGCGCGGGAGGCCAAGGAGCTCGGGCCGGGCAGCGCGGTCTGGGCGGCGCCGATCGACCGACGGATGCCGACCGCCGACGCCGGCCTGTTCGTGCGCGTGATGGCCCAGGTGAAGGGGCCGGCGGCCGTCGTACGGGTCTCCGACTGGCACGTGCGCGACCTGGCTCCGGACGTCGTACGCATCGAGCTCTCGGGCCTCCACAAGGGCGACGCGCGGCGCCTGCTCGGCTCGATGGCCGAGGTCACGGCCGCCGTGCACGCGACCGACACGGCGGCGTACGGCCGGGCGCGGAAGGAGGCCGCGGCGCTGGACCCCGCGACCTTCCAGCAGTACGTCGACGCGATGGTCGACGTGGTGAGGGCCGACCACGCGTCGTACAGGTGAGCGCAGGTGAGGGGAGTCGGCGCCGACGGCTAGTGTCTGTCCCGATGGACTCTCCGCTCGCGCTCTACCGCCGCTACCGCCCCGAGACCTTCGGCGAGGTCATCGGGCAGGAGCACGTGACCGAGCCGCTGCGTGCCGCGCTGGCGGCCAACCGGGTCAACCACGCCTACCTGTTCTCCGGACCGCGCGGCTGCGGCAAGACCACGTCGGCGCGCATCCTCGCGCGGGCGCTCAACTGTGAGCGGGCGCCGATCGCCGACCCGTGCGGCGAGTGCGAGAGCTGCCGCGACCTCGCCCGCGGCGGGCCGGGGTCGATCGACGTGATCGAGATCGACGCCGCCTCGCACGGCGGCGTCGACGACGCCCGCGACCTGCGCGAGAAGGCCTTCTTCGCGCCGGTCAGGAGCCGCTACAAGGTCTACATCATCGATGAGGCCCACATGGTCACCACGCAGGGCTTCAACGCCCTGCTCAAGCTCGTCGAGGAGCCGCCGCCGCACCTCCGGTTCATCTTCGCCACGACCGAGCCGGACAAGGTCATCCCGACCATCCGCTCGCGCACGCACCACTACCCGTTCCGGCTGATCCCGCCGCGGCTGCTGTCGTCGTACCTCTCCGAGCTGTGCGAGCGCGAGGGCGTCGCCATCGAGCCGGCGGCGCTGCCGTTGGTGGTGCGGGCGGGCGCCGGCTCGGCGCGCGACACGCTCTCGGTGCTCGACCAGCTGCTCGGCGGTGCCGGACCGGCCGGGGTGACCTACCAGCTCGCCAGCGGGCTGCTGGGCTACACGCCCGACACCCTGCTCGACGACGTCGTCGACGCGTTCGCGGCCGGTGACGGCGGGGCGGTGTTCGGTGTGGTCGACAAGGTGATCGAGACCGGGCAGGACCCCCGCCGCTTCACCGAGGACCTCCTGCGTCGCCTGCGTGACCTGGTGATCATCGCGGCGGTGCCCGACGCCCATGCGACCGGCCTGATCGACGTCGCCGACGACCAGGCCGAGCGCCTGGTCGCGCAGGCCAACCGGTTCGGGCGTGCCGACCTCGTCCGCGCGGCCGACCTCGTCGCCACCGGCTTGACCGACATGCGCGGCGCCACCGCCCCGCGGCTGCTGCTCGAGCTGATCTGCGCCCGGGTGCTGCTGCCCGGCGCCGACCACTCGACCGAGGGCGTGATGGCCCGCCTCGACCGGCTCGAGCGGCGCGTCTCGATCGGTGGTGGCGCGCCCGCGCCGACGATCGCTCCCCGGGTCGAGCCGGTGCCCGCGCAGGACCGGCCCGAGCCCGCGACCGCCGAGCGCTCGGCGCCCGAGCGCCAGGAGCCGGCGCGGGAGACCGAGCCGCCGGCCGCCGTCGAGCCGGAGCGTGTCCCCGAGCCATCCGCGCCACTCGCGCCACCCGAGCCGGCCGCGCCACCCGAGCAGGCAGCGGCGGCCGCTCCGGCAGCGCCCGCAGCGTCGGCGCCGAGCAGCGGCGGGCTCACCCTGGTCGACGTACGCCGCCTCTGGCCGGACGTGATCGACCGGGCGCGTTCCGCGCGCAAGCTCACCTGGATCCACCTGACCCAGAACTCCCAGGTCGTCGGCTTCGACGACGACACCATCACGCTGGGGTTCACCAACGCGGGTGCGCGGACCAGCTTCGAGAACGGTCACAACGACGTCGTACGCCAGCTGGTGATCGACGTGATCGGCGCCGACGTACGCATCGAGACGGTGGTCGACCCCGGCGCCGACCCGGGTGCGGGTCCACCGCCGAGCGCGCCTGCACAGCAGGCCCGGCCGGTGCCGCCCGAGCAGCCCCGTCAGCCCGAGCCCCCGCGGGCCTCCGAGCCCGCCTCGGAGCCGCCCCCGTGGGCCGTCGACGAGCCGGGGGACGGCCCGCCGCAGGAGCAGTCCCGCCGGGCGATGGTCGAGCAGTACCAGGCGCAGGACGAGGAGCCCCCCGAGGATCCCGACGCAGCGGTGAGCCTCAACGACACCGACGTCGACGCCGAGTCCGGCCCCGACCTGCTCGCGCGCGAGCTGGGCGCCCAGATGATCGAGGAGATCCCCCGATCCTGACCCCGGAGCGACCGCTCCCAACGACCGCAGCACCGTTCCCCGACCACGAGGTGACCCGATGACCAACAACCCGTTCGACGCCCTCGGCGGCCCCGGCGGACTCGACCTGAACGCCCTGATGCAGCAGGCCCAGCAGATGCAGAGCAGCCTCCAGCAGGCGCAGGAGCAGCTGGCGAACACGACCGTCGACGGCGCCGTCGCCGGTGGCGCGGTGACCGTGAAGGTCTCCGGCACCGGCGACCTGGTCGCGGTCGACATCAGCCCCGAGGCGATCGACGGCACCGACGCCGACGCCCTGGCCGACCTGGGCGACCTCATCGTCGCCGCCTACCGCGACGGCCGGGCCAAGGCCGAGGCGCTCGCCGCGGAGACGATGGGCCCGCTCACCGGTGGCCTGCCCGGCATGCCCGGCGGCGGTGCGCCGGGTCAGCTCGGCTTCTGAGAAGACTCCCACCGTGTACGAAGGCGTCGTCCAGGACCTCATCGACGAGCTCGGGCGGCTGCCCGGGGTCGGGCCCAAGAGCGCCCAGCGGATCGCGTTCCACCTGCTCCAGGCCGACCCGGCCGACGTACGACGCCTGGCGGACGTGCTGATCGAGGTCAAGGACAAGGTGAAGTTCTGCTCGATCTGCTTCAACGTCGCCGAGGACGACCAGTGCCGCATCTGTCGCGACCCGCGGCGCGATCCGGCGGTGCTGTGCGTGGTCGAGGAGTACAAGGACGTCGTCGCGATCGAGCGCACCCGCGAGTTCCGCGGGCGCTACCACGTGCTCGGCGGGGCGATCTCGCCGATCGACGGCATCGGGCCCGAGCAGCTGCACATCCGCGAGCTGCTCGCCCGGCTCGGCGGTGGCGACGGCGCGGAGGTCTCCGAGGTCATCCTCGCAACCGATCCGAACCTCGAGGGCGAGGCGACGGCGACGTACCTCATCCGGATGCTGTCGCCGTTGGGGTTGCGCGTGACGCGGTTGGCTAGTGGACTGCCCGTGGGCGGGGATCTGGAGTACGCCGACGAGGTGACCCTCGGACGTGCGTTCGTAGGAAGGCAGGCAGCGCAATGACCGAGCAGCAGCTCCCGGGGCAGGCGGCCCTGGCCGCGCTGGTCGCGGCCGAGACGGAGAACGTCCAGCTCGCCACCGAGATCGCGGGGAGCGTGGAGAGCTTCCTCGACGCCGTACGCCTCATCGCCGAGCAGGCACGGGGCGGCCAGGCGGTCTCGTTGCTGCTGCTCCAGATCAGCCAGGTCTCGCTGGCCGGGGCCCGCCTCGGCGCGGTGACCGACTTCGAGCCGCGCGAGGAGTTCCAGCCCGATGTCGGCCCCGACTCCGACCTCGACGACCAGCGCATGCGCCTCGCCGACCTGCTCGGCAACGTCGACACCTACAGCTTCGTCTTCGACCCCTACGACCCCGAGATCGTGGAGAGCCAGCTCTCCGACGACATCACCAGCATCGCCGCCGACCTCGACAACGGCCTGCGTCACTACCGCAACGGCGACGTCGCCGAGGCGCTGTGGTGGTGGCAGTTCTCCTACGTCAACAACTGGGGCAACCTCGCCGGTGCCGTCCTGAACGCCCTGCTGATGGTCGTGGCCCACGACCGTCTCGACGTCGACGTGATCGACGAGCACGAGCAGCTCGAGGCCGCCGAGGCGCTGGACGCCTGACGACGGCGCGAGGCGCGGGTTTCACAAGGGATGCAGCGAAGTCAGCGCTTCCCATGCTGTGCAACGCGTGGGAAGCGCCAGTTCGGCTGCATCCCTTGTGAAACCCACACCCCCAGTCCACCCCACGGCGACGATTAAAACGGCTCGGCCGGCCTCGATAGAATCGGCCCGGCGACCACGCTCATCAGGCTGGCCGTCGTACGTCGTTCCCCGCACCCGAAGGCTGACCACTGATGGGCATTGTCGTGCAGAAGTACGGCGGGTCGTCGGTCTCCGACGCCGCCGGCGTGAAGCGCGTGGCGCAGCGCATCGTCAACAGCAAGCGGCAGGGCCACCAGGTGGTGGTCGTGGTCTCGGCGATGGGCGACACGACCGACGAGCTGATCGACCTCGCCAACGAGGTCTCGCCGCTGCCTCCGGCCCGCGAGCTCGACATGCTGCTGACGGCGGGCGAGCGGATCTCGATGGCTGTGCTCGCGATGGCCATCCACGACCTGGGTCACGAGGCGCGCTCGTTCACCGGCTCGCAGGCCGGCGTCATCACCGACTCCGAGCACGGCCGGGCCAAGATCATCGACGTCACCCCGGGCCGGATCGAGGCGGCGCTGGCCGAGGGCTCGATCGCGATCGTCGCCGGCTTCCAGGGCGTCTCCCAGACCACCAAGGACATCACCACGCTCGGCCGCGGCGGCTCGGACACCACGGCCGTCGCGCTGGCCGTCGCGCTCAAGGCCGACGTCTGCGAGATCTACTCCGACGTCGACGGCGTCTTCACCGCCGACCCGCGCATCGAGCCGCGGGCGCGCAAGATCCCGCGCATCTCCTACGAGGAGTGCCTGGAGATGGCCGCGCAGGGCGCGAAGATCCTGCACCTGCGATGCGTCGAGTACGCCCGCCGCTACGACATGCCCATCCACGTCCGGTCCTCCTTCTCCGACATGGAGGGCACCTGGGTCGTGAAGGCCGAAGACCTCGAGACAGTTCAGGAGAACGCCGTGGAGTCCATGGAATCCGCCATCATCACCGGTGTCGCCCACGACCGGAGCCAGGCCAAGATCACCGTGGTCGGCGTGCCGGACAAGCCGGGCGAGGCGGCCTCGATCTTCCGCGCGGTCGCCGACAACGCGATCAACATCGACATGATCGTGCAGAACGTCTCCGCCGCCGCCACGAACCTCACCGACATCTCCTTCACGCTGCCCCGCGGCGAGGGCCAGGCGGCCATGGCGGCTCTGGACAAGCTCAGGCCGAGCGTCGGCTTCTCCGGCCTGCTCTACGACGACAGCGTCGGCAAGGTCTCCATCGTCGGCGCCGGCATGAGCTCGGCGCCGGGCATCAGCGCCCGCTTCTTCGAGGCGCTCTCCGAGGCCGGCGTCAACATCGAGATGATCTCCACCTCCGAGATCCGCGTGTCCGTCGTCGTCGGCGAGCAGCAGGTCCAGGAGGCCGTGAACGCGGCCCATGCCGCCTTCGACCTCGGCTCGGACGACATCGAGGCCGTCGTGTACGGAGGGACCGGACGATGAGCCAGCCCGTCAACATCGGTGTCGTCGGTGCGACCGGCCAGGTCGGCGTCGCCATGCGCCAGATCCTGCTCGAGCGCGACTTCCCCGTCGGCGAGGTCCGCTTCTTCTCCTCGGCGCGCTCGGCGGGCAAGGTGCTCGACTTCGGCGGCCGCCAGGTGACGGTCGAGGACGCCGAGACGGCCGACCCGACCGGCCTGGACGTCGCGCTGTTCTCGGCCGGCGCCACCGCCTCGCGCGCCTTCGCGCAGCGCTTCGTCGACGCGGGCGTGATCGTGGTCGACAACTCCAGCGCGTACCGCTTGGACCCCGCCATCCCGCTGGTCGTCTCCGAGGTGAACCCGGAGGCCGCCGCCGAGGTCATCAAGGCCGGCCGCGGCATCATCGCCAACCCCAACTGCACCACCATGGCCGCGATGCCGGTCCTCAAGCCGCTGCACGCCGAGGCCGGTCTCGTGCGGCTGATCGCGTCGACGTACCAGGCCGTCTCCGGGTCCGGCATCGCCGGCGTCGACGAGCTCGCGACCGGGATCGCCGCGCCGGGCGACAAGGCTCGCGAGCTCGCTTACGACGGCGAGGCGGTCGCCTTCCCCGAGCCGACCGTCTACAAGCGGACCATCGCCTACAACGTGCTGCCCTTCGCCGGCAACCTCGTCGACGACGGCCTGAACGAGACCGACGAGGAGCAGAAGCTGCGCAACGAGTCGCGCAAGATCCTCGGGATCCCCGACCTGCGCGTCTCCGGCATCTGCGTGCGCGTCCCGGTGTTCACCGGCCACTCGCTGGCGATCAACGCCGAGTTCGAGCGGGAGATGACGCCCGAGCGCGCGGCCGAGCTGCTCGAGGACGCACCCGGCGTCGAGCTCGCCGAGATCCCGAACCCGCTCGCGGCGGCCGGCAAGGACCCGTCGTACGTCGGGCGCATCCGGCAGGACCCGGGCGTCGACGGCAACCGCGGCCTGGCGCTGTTCGTCTCCAACGACAACCTGCGCAAGGGCGCCGCCCTCAACACCGTGCAGATCGCGGAGCTCATCGCCGCCTCGCGCTGACCGGACATCCAGGGGTGGGTCGTGTGCCCCACGCATCGCGATCGCGATGTCTCAGGCACACGACCAGGCGGGTGGGTGCTCGGTACATCGTCGTGGCGATGCGTGAGGCACACGACCGCTTCTGTGCGTGCCACGCCTTGGCTCAGGCACACGACCAGGCGGGCACACGACCCACCGCGGCGCTCAGAGCGAGGATCCGCCGCCCTGGTCGGTCTCGACGAAGGTCTTGGTGACCCAGACCGAGCCGAGGTAGGCCAGGATCGACAGCACCGGGATGATGATGATCATGACCCAGCTGTCGATCAGCGAGATCAGGAACAGCAGGGCGATCACGGCGACCACGCCGACCGCGAGGAAGCTGCTGCTCCCGGGGTCGGGGATGACGAACGCCTTGAGGAGCGCGCTGCCGAGGTAGACGCAGAGCACGAAGGTGATCAGCAGCAGGATGAAGCCGGGGCCTCCGCCGCAGGACGACGTCCCGCGCACGGCCTCGCAGCCACGCAGCGAGAGCCAGACCAGCAGCACCATCGCGGCTCCCACGACCAGGCCGGTGACGGCCGCGGCCCGATAGGCCGACAGCAGGGGAACGGCCTCCTCGTCGGGCGACTCGACCGGCTTGCGGAGGAACGCCGCGACCGCGCCGACCGCGCCGAGCGCCTTGCCGGCACCGCTCACGGGCTTCTCCGACGCCTTCGGCGGGAGCTTGGTGGTCGACCGGGGGACCGCCGCCGGTGACGGCGTCACCTGCTTGCCCGGAGTCGTCCTCGCTGCCGGAGCGGGCTTCGCGGCGACGTTCTCGATCGGTCCGGCCATCGACGCCTTCGCTGCCGGGGCGGTCTTCTTGGCGACCGGCTTCTCGACGACGGGGGCGGGCTCCGGTGCCGACGCCGGCTCGGGGATCGGGTCCGGCTCAGGCTCAGGCTCAGGCTGAGGCGTGGGGGCGGGCTCAGGCTCGGGAACGGGAGCCGGCTCCGGCTCGGGGACGGGCTCGGGAGCCGGCGCGGGCTCGGGGATCGGATCCGGCTCGGGCGTCGGCGGGATGGTGACGGCGGGTTCCTCGACCGGCTCCGCCTCGACCGCGGGATCCGCGACGGCGGGGGTGTCGACCAGCGTCTCGGGCGTCGTCTCGTCGGCCTCGGGAGCGTCGTTCTCCGGAGCCTCGACCGCGGGAGCGGCCGACTCGACGGAGTCGGAATCGTCAGCCTCAGGCGCGGGTGCAGGGGCAGGCTCGTCGTCGGCCGGCTTCTTCTTCCGGCCGAACAGCTTGGGCGCTTCCAGGCTGACCCTGAGTTTGTCCTGCTCGTCCGACATGGGGTGCAGTCTGTCACGCCTCCGCCGGAACCGAATGGAAGCGTCCGCAACTCATCGACCGTCGCCTCGGCGGCTCACGGAGCGCCGTGGGCCCTCGGAATCCTCGGCGCGGGCCGGGTCGTCAGACGCTGGAGTAGAGGTGCTCGGGCCGTCCCGCGCCGCCGTACTTCAGCTCCAGCCGAAGCACGCCGTGCTCGGCGAGGTAGGAGAGGTAGCGCTGGGCGGTCGGGCGGCTGACCCCGAGCCGCTCGGCGACGGCCGCGGCGGAGATCGGAGCGGCCGAGTCGCGGACGGTCTGGCGGACGAGCTCGAGCGTGGGTGCCGAGTGACCCTTCCGCGGTGTCTGCGGTACGGCGACGGGCCGGCGCAGCGTGCGGAAGAGCTCGTCGACGTCGTCCTGATCGGCCTCGTCGGGCAGTCGGCCGAGCCGCTCGCTGAGGTCGCGGTAGCTGTAGAGCCGTTCGCGCAGCGTGGCCGAGGTGAACGGCTTGACGACGTAGTGGATCGAGCCGAGCTGCATGGCGGTGCGCACGGTCTCCACGTCGCGTGCCGCGGTGATCACCATGACGTCCGGCCGCTGCGGCTCCTCGGCGAGCGACTTGACCAGGTCGAGGCCGTTCCCGTCAGGCAGGTACAGGTCGAGGAGCACCAGCTGAGGACGGAGGGTCGCGATCGCGTCGCGCGCCTCGCTCAGCGTGTGCGCCTCTCCCACGACGGTGAAGCCGTCGGTCGCGGCGACGTGGGCCGCGTGGATGCGCGAGACGCGGAAGTCGTCGTCGACGATCAGGGTGGCGATCATGCCGTCTCCTTCGGGAGCTGGACGGTGAAGGCTGCTCCTGGTCCCTCGGACGCGGCGATGTCCCCGCCGATCCGCTGGACGAGCCGGTGCACGAGGGCGAGGCCGAGCCCGCGGCGCTCGGATCCTCGACCCGTCTTGGTGGTGTAGCCGTCGACGAAGACCCGCTCGGCCGTGCCCGGGACCAGCCCCGGGCCGCTGTCGCTCACCTGCAGCCGGATCGACTCCGGCTCCTCGACGATCGACACCCTCACCTCGCCGGACGTACCGGACTCGAAGCCCTCACCCGACACCGCCTCGACGGCGTTGTCGACCAGGTTGCCCAGGATCGTGGTGAGGGCCTGCTCCCGGGTGGGGACGTGGCCGAGCCAGGACTCCTCGCTGAGCACCAGGTCGACGCCTCGCTCCGCCGCGACCGTCGACTTGGCCAGGATCAGCCCGACGACCAGAGGGCTGGCGATCCGCGATCGCACGGACTCCGCGAAGCCGGCCTCCGCGCCACCGAGGTCGGTCAGGTAGTGCAACGCCTCGTCGGTCTCGCCGAGCTCGAGGAGCCCGGCCACGGTGTGCATCCGGTTCGAGAACTCGTGCTGCTGGGCGCGGAGCGCGTCGGTGAGCCCCTGGACCGAGTCGAGCTCGCGCAGCAGACCGGAGAGCTCGGTGCGGTCGCGGAGGGTCACCACGGCCCCCGCGGGTCGTCCGACCAGGGTCACGGGCATGCGGTTGACGGTGAGGTAGTAGTCGTCGGTCAGCACCACCTCGTCGTGGCCGTCGACCACGCCGGTGAGGACGTCACGCAGACGGCCCTCGGGGAGGTGGTCCTCCAGGCGCGACCCGTTCGGCACGGCCCCGAGCCCCGCGAGGCGCCGGGCCTCGTCGTTCAGCATGGCCACGCGTCCGGACACGTCGAAGGCGATCATGCCCTCGCGGATGCCGTGCAGCACGGCCTCGCGCTCGCGCAGCAGGTGGGCGATCTCGTCGAGCTCCAGGCCGAAGGTCCGCTTCTTCAGCCGGGCGGCGAGCAGCAGGGAGACGATGCCACCGACCGCCAGCGCGACGCCGAACCAGGCGGCGTACGTCGGCAGCTCGTGGACGAGCGCCGCACTCACGGCGCTCTCCTGGAGGCCGACCGAGACCTCGCCGACCATCGTGCCGTCGGGCCCGTAGAGCGGCGCCTTGCCGTTCGCCGAGCGTCCGGTCGCCCCGACGTCGATGCCGACGTGCTCCTGTCCGTCCAGGGTGGCGATCCGCTCCGCGACCGGCTGGCCGATGAGCGCGGGGTCGGGGTGAGAGTGGCGCACCCGCGCCATGTCGATGACGACGACGTACGACGCCCCTGTGCTGTGCTGGACGCCCCGGGCGATGCGCTGGACGGTGTTGCCGCAGCCCGCCTCGTCCTCCAGGCAGCGCCTGATGTCGGGCACCTGGGCCGTCGCGGCGGCGATCGCCGCCGCCCGCTGCTCGTAGACGTGGTCGAGGTGCAGTCGCTCGCCCCGGACGAAGAGACCGAAGCCCACCGCGACGGTGATCCCCAGGATCACCGTCTGGCTCGCCAGGATCTGGGTCGAGAGCTTGCGCATCCGGAACAGACTACGGACTGTGTGCCGGTCGTCACACGTGCACGGAATGCACGAAATGCGAACCTACGAGCACAAGGGCATCATTCGCTCGCATGGGTGACGCCGGTCACTCTGCTGCCTACGTTCTGGGGCCATGGCAGCAGCAACGAGGAGTGCCCGGATCGAGCTGACCGGAGTCACCAAACGCTTTCTCACCCCATCGGGGCCGATCTTCACCGCGATCGAGGACGTGTCCTTCGTCGTCGAGCCGGGCCAGTTCTGCGCGGTCGTCGGCCCGACCGGCTGCGGCAAGTCGACGACGCTGAGCCTCGTCTCCGGTCTCGACAGGCCGAGCGCCGGCCAGATCACCATCGGCGGCGCGCCCGTCGAGGGCATCGCGGACGGCGTGAGCTTCATGTTCCAGGCCGACGCGCTGCTTCCGTGGAAGACGGTGCTCGGCAACGTGGCCATGGGCCCGATCTTCCGGGGCACCGGCAAGAAGCAGGCGCATGCCTCGGCCAGGGACTGGGTGCGGCGGGTCGGGCTCGCCGGCTTCGAGGACCGCTATCCCCACCAGCTGTCGGGTGGCATGCGAAAGCGCGTGGCGATGGCCGCCGCCCTCATCAACGAGCCGCGGATCCTGATCATGGACGAGCCGTTCGGCGCTCTCGACGTGCAGACGAAGGCGATCATGTCCAACGAGCTGCTGGCGCTGTGGGAGCAGATCCGCTGCTCGGTCATCTTCATCACCCACGACCTCGACGAGGCGGTGGCGCTCTCGGACCGCGTGGTCGTGATGACCTCCTCGCCGGGCTCGATCAAGGACGTCTACGACATCGACCTCCCGCGCCCGCGCGGCGACGTTCAGGAGATGAGGTTCCAGCCGCGCTTCGTCGAGCTCCAGCGCCGGATCTGGAGCTCGCTGCGCGAAGAGGTCGAGCGCGCGTACGCCGCGACGGCGGTGTCGGCATGAGCAACCGCGACAACCCGATCAACCCCAGCGGACCCTCGTCCTGGGAGGACGGCATGCTCGGCACCTCGGGTCCCCAGATCGCCCCGCTGGCGTACGAGCAGAAGAGCGGGCCCGCCACGAGCCCGCTGCCGTCGGGCGGGAACCTCGCCGGGAGACTGCGCTGGCGGCGCCGACTGCTGGTGCTGGCCGGTCAGCTCGCCCTCGGCGTGGTCGTCATCGGAGGCTGGCAGTGGTTCACCACCGAGGGGTGGGTGGACCGGTTCTTCTTCGGTCAGCCCACCGGGATCGTGCACCGCCTCTACACGCTCTTCCGCGACGGAACCAGCTTCGGGTCCTACCCGCGGCAGATCTTCGTGACGTTCCAGGAGGCGGTGTACGGCTTCCTGCTCGGCTCCGTGGTCGGCATCGTGGTCGGCGTCGCCCTGGGGACGAACCGCTACCTCTCCGACATCGTCAGCCCGTACATCAAGATGCTCAACGCGATCCCGCGCATCGTGCTCGGCTCGATCTTCGTCGTCGCCTTCGGCGTCGGCTTGCTGCCGAAGGTCATCCTGGCCGCGGTGCTGGTCTTCTTCGTGGTGTTCTTCAACGCCTTCCAGGGCGTGCGCGAGGTCGATCCGAACGTGATCGCGAACGCCCGCGTCCTCGGCGCCAAGCAGCTGGACATCATCCGCCACGTCACCCTGCCGTCGGCCATGACCTGGATCATCGCCTCGCTGCACACGGCCTTCGGGTTCGCGATCGTCGGCGCGCTCGTCCAGGAGATCCTCGGCTCTACGGAGGGACTCGGTCTGGTCATCTCCACCGCCCAGGGCACGTTCGACGCCAACGGCATCTTCGCCGTCGTCTTCACCGTCATGGCTCTCACCCTCGTTGCCGAGTTCATCCTCACCCGGATCGAGCACCGGCTGCTCGCCTGGCGACCACAGTCGCGCTCCGAAGCAGCATCCATCTGATCCACCCACCAGAAAGAAGCACGCACATGATCCGTCGCATCGTCCCGCTGGTCGCCGTCGCGGCACTGGCACTGTCCCCGGTGCTCACCGCCTGCGGCTCGGGCTCAGGCTCGACCAGCAGCAACGGCCTGCCCACCGTCAAGCTCATGGTCGGTGGCATCGACAAGCAGATCTACCTGCCCTACAAGCTGGCCGACCAGCTCGGGTTCTACAAGAAGTACGGCGTCGACGTCATCCTCAGCACCGAGCAGTCGGGCGGCGTGGGGGCCGAGGACGCCATGGTCTCGGGTCAGGTCGACATGGCCGGCGCCTGGTACAACCACACCATCGACTACGGCCTGCAGGGCAAGTCGGTCGAGGACGTCGTACAGCTCTCGGGCGCTCCGGGCGAGCGCATCATGTGCTCGAACAACAGCGGCGTGCACACGCCCGCCGACATCAAGGGCAAGACGATGGGCGTCACCGACCTGGGCTCGGGAACGGACACGCTGACCCAGTTCGTCGCGTCCAAGGGCGGCGTGGGCCACAGCGACTACCACACCGTCGCGGTCGGGGCCGGTGCGACGGCGATCGCTGCCCTGCAGCACGGCACCGCGGACTGCGTGATGACCACGCAGCCGACCGTCCAGGCGATCGAGACGCAGCACATCGGCTACTCCGCCTTCGACCTGGCGACCTCCGCCGGCGCCACGAAGCTCCTCGGCGGTGCGTGGCCGGCGGCCGGCGTCCTGGCGAAGAAGGACTGGGTCGACCAGAACAAGGACACCGTCCAGAAGGTCGTTGACGCGCTCGTCGCGACGATGCACTGGATCCACACCCACAGCGCCGCGGACGTTGAGAAGGAGATGCCCTCGGCGTACACCAACAACGGTCTGGTCACGCCGGCCACCTACACCTCGGCGCTGACGCAGGACTACGGCCAGTTCCTCCCGGACGGCATCATGCCGGCGGGCGGCCCGAAGACGATCTTCGACATGTACAAGACGATCGGCACCGATCCGTCCAAGGTCAGCATCGCCAGCACCTTCACCAACGACTTCGCGGACTCCGCCCTCAAGCTCGAGCACATCAAGCCCACCACGACCCCGGCCGGCCCGAACGGCTGACCGACCCCGGCAGGACGTCGGAAACCGACGATCCCCTCTCGGTCTGCGTCTCCGCAGTCGAGAGGGGATCGTCTTGTCTGTCGGGCTGACAGGATTTGAACCTGCGGCCTCCTCGTCCCGAACGAGGCGCGCTACCAAACTGCGCCACAGCCCGCCTTGCAACGTCGGGCAGCCTACCGGAGGACCTTCGTCGACCTGCAATCGAGGTCAGGTCAGGGTCAGCAGGGTGGCCTCGGGGCGGCAGGCGATCCGCACGCGGGTGTACGGGCTGGTCCCGAGACCTGCCGAGACGTGCAGCCAGGCTGACCCCGGATCGCCCGGTCGGGAGTCGGCGGGGTGGCGGTGCAGGCCGCGTGCGCGGGCGGGTTCGAGGTCGCAGTTGGTGGTCAGCGCACGCCCGCCGGGCAGGCAGATCTGTCCGCCGTGGGTGTGGCCGGCCACGATGGCGTCGTACCCGTCGGAGGCGAACTGGTCCAGCACCCGCAGGTACGGCGCGTGCGCGACGCCGATGCGCAGGTCCGCGTCGCGATCGGCGGGACCGGCGACGGCAGCCAGGTCGTCGTACCGCAGGTGGGGGTCGTCGACGCCGGCGAAGGCGAACCTCGTCTCGCCAACGGTCAGCCGTGCCCGGCGGTTGGTCAGGTCGAGCCAGCCGGCCCCGGCGAGGCCGGCGGAGAGCCTGCCCCAGGGCAGCTGCGGCACGTCGGTGCGCCGCTTGCCGGTGTCGGGGAGCAGGTAGCCGAACGGGTTGCGCAGCCGCGGCTCGAAGTAGTCGTTGGAGCCGTGCACGAAGACGCCGGGTACGTCGAGCAGCCCGCCCAGCGACTCCAGGACGGGGGCGACCGCCTCCTGGTGCGCGAGGTTGTCGCCGGTGTCGATGACGAGGTCCGGCTGGAGCGCGGCGAGTCCACGCAGCCAGTCCTGCTTGTGCCGCTGGCCCGGGACCATGTGGATGTCGCTGAGGTGCAGCACCCGCACCGGCCGCATGCCCGCAGGGAGCACGTCGACCGTGATCCGGCGCAGGGTGTACTGGCGGGCCTCCCAGGCGGCGTACGCCGTGACGGCACCCCCCGCCACCGTGGCGGCGCCGAGCATCCGGAGGACCGCAGGCAAACGCATTCGGCAAGGCTGGCACAGTCGGGGCAGAATCCGCACATGAGCACCCTCAAGGACCGCCTCCGTGCCGACCTGACCACCGCGATGAAGGCCCGGGACACCGTGCGCTCCTCCACGCTCCGCATGGTGCTGACCGCGCTGACCAACGCCGAGGTCGCCGGGTCGACCGCGAAGGAGCTCACCGACGACGAGGTCGTCGGCCTCCTGGCGACCGAGGCGAAGAAGCGGCGCGAGGCCGCCACCGCCTTCGAGGAGGGCGGCGCCGCCGACCGCGCCGACAAGGAGCGCGCCGAGGCCGCCGTCATCGCCGAGTACCTCCCGCAGCAGCTCAGCGAGGCCGAGATCGGCGAGCTCGTCACCGCGACGATCGCCGAGCTCGGTGTCGCCGACGAGGGTCCGCGCGCGATGGGCAAGGTGATGGGTGCCCTCCAGCCCCGGGTCAAGGGCCGGGCCGACGGCGCCGTCGTGGCCGCGGAGGTACGCCGCCAGCTCGGCGCCTGATCGGTCTCGACAGGCTCGACCACCCAAGAACGCTCGACCATCCGGAGAGAGCGGAGCGGGCGCCCCGTCGGGGACGCCCGCTCGTGCTCGCTGTCGCCCGATCAGTGACCGGGGCCGCCGCCGTGGCCGGGTGGGCCACCGTGCGGAGGTCCACCAGGGCCGGGCCCGCCGCCGTGGCCGCCACCGCCACCGCCGTGCCCGCCGCCACCGTGGCCATGGCCTCCGCCACCGCCGCCGTGGCTGATGACCGGCGGCGGGGGAGGCGCGACCGGGGCGCCGTGACCGCTGGAGGTGTAGATGTAGACGACGTTGCCGTCGGTGCCCTTGCTGAGCATCGCGACCTCGCCCCGTGCGTACGCCGAGTCGACCATGCCGGCCATCTGCGGCGTGAAGCCCGCCGCCTTGATCGCCTTGAAGGCGTGGTCGAGCGACGCGCCCACGACGTGGGGCAGGCCGGCCTGCAGGGGGCCCGGAGGCGGCTGGTGGAAGAGCTTGTTGGGCAGCAGGTCCTGCACCGGGTGCAGGGCGGCGTACCACATCGGGCCGGCGACCGTGGAGCCGTGCGCCGTGCCGTAGTAGACGCCGTGGAGCACCGGGGGCACGGGGATCTGGTGACCGGCGAGGTTGACGCCGGCCACAACCGAGGAGACAGCGATCGCCGGGGTGTAGCCGTTGAACCAGACTGCCATGTTGGAGTCGTTGGTTCCGGTCTTGGCGGCGGCCTCCTTGTCCAACATGATGTTGGCGCCGAAGCCGCCGGGCTCCATGACGTGGTGCAGCACCGCGTCGATCGAGTCGGCGGTGTGCTGCGACATGACCCGCTTGCACTGGGTGGGGTACTTCTTCACGACCTTGCCGTTGGCGTCGAGGATCGCGCTGACGGGCCGCGGCGCGCACCAGGTGCCGCCCGAGGCTGCGGTGGCGTACGCCGAGGCCATGGTGAGCGGGTTCTCGTCGGCCACACCGAGGGTGAACGACGGGATCTGGTTGGCCTTGGTCAGGTCCAGGCCCATCTCCTTGGCGAGGCCGTAGGGCTGGCAGAGGCCGGTGCGCTTCTCGAGCTGGGCGAAGTAGGTGTTCACCGACTCCGGCGCACCGATGTTCATGTCCATGGTCTCGTCGGTCGCGCCGGTCGAGTTGTGGACCGGCCACATCTGGGTGCTGCGGTAGGGACCGTGGCAGGTGCGGTAGTCGCCCTGTGAGACGTCGTACTCGTTGGGGGCGTAGAAGCTGGTCGTGACGGGCAGGCCCTGCTGGAGGGCGGCGGCCATCACGAAGAACTTGAACGTGGAGCCCGCCTGGAAGCCGGCGGCGCTGCCGTACGCCGGCGGCACGGCGTAGTTGAGGAACGTCTCGCCCTTGCGGGAGTGGGTGCCCATCGGGCGGGACTGGGCCAGCGCGATCACGTTGCCGGTGCCGGGCTCGACCTCGGCCAGCGCTCCGATCGCCTGGTCGGTCTGGTTGACGTGGGTCCTGGCCGCGACGGTCGCGTAGTGCTGGAACTGGCCGCGCATCGTGGTCTGGATCGTGAGACCGCCGCCCCACAGGACGCGCTGGCGCTCCTTCTTGGTCTTGCCGAGCGCCTTGTCCTTCATCAGGTAGCTCACGACGTAGTCGCAGAAGAACGGCGCGCTGGAGCTGACGCAGCCGTTCGCGGCCTTCTGGACGTGGAGCCCGAGGCTCATCTTCTTGTTCTTGTCCGCGGTCGACTGCGAGATGGCGTGCAGCTGGGCCATCCGGTCGAGCACCGTGTTGCGCCGCTGGGTCGCGCCCTTGGGGTTGCTGGTCGGGTTGAGCGCCTCGGGGCTCTGGACCAGGCCGGCCAGCAGTGCCGACTGGCGGAGGTCGAGGGACTTGGCGTTGACGCCGAAGTAGTGCTGGGCTGCGGCCTGGACCCCGTAGGCGCCGTCGCCGAAGTAGACGGTGTTGAGGTACTGCTGCAGGATCCAGTCCTTGCTGTGCAGCTTCTCCAGCGCGATGGCGTAGCGCAGCTCGCGGAACTTGCGCGCGAACGTGTCCGCCGTGGCGGCCTTCTGCGCCGCGACGGTGTCGGCCTGGTTGACCAGCGTCTGCTTGACCAGCTGCTGGGTCAGCGTCGAGCCGCCCTGGACCGACCCGCCCGCGGCCTGGTCCTTGAAGAACGCGCGCAGCGTGCCCTTCACGTCCAGCGCGCCGTGCTGGAAGAAGCGGTAGTCCTCGATCGCGACCAGCGCCTTGACCATCGTGCGCGAGATCTGGTTCAGCTGGACGTTGACGCGGTTCTGGTCGTAGAGCGTCGCGATCGGCTTGCCGTGCTGATCGACGATCTGGGTGCGCTGGGGGAGCGACTCGGTGGTGAGCTGCTTGGGCAGGTCGTTGGCCGAGTTGGACATGTCCTTCGCGGCGAAGCCGAGCAGGCCCGCGAACGGGATCGCCAGCCCGGACACGACGATGCCGAGCACGGCGGCAACAGCAAGCATGACCCCGATGTGGGACGCCACCTTGCGCTTGGGAAGTCCGTCGAAGCGGGGACCTGGCATGCCCAAAGGGTACGGGACTCATGGTATTCGCCCGATTCCGTGCCACCCGAGGCCCTCCGACCGGGAGTGGCCGTGATGACTAGATATGACTAGACCACCTGGGCCCAACGTGTCCTGTGCAGACAGGGATCTTCCTCTACCTTGGTCCGCAGAGCTTGGGGCCATGGCGCTGTGGGGGTGCCTCCCGGGCTCAGTACGGGGACGTATTTCAATGTGGGTTGAAGATTGGGCGCTCAGCGCCGCATGTCAGGACGGCCAGGCCGACGCACTCTTCGTCAGGGGCGCCGAGCAGAACAAGGCCAAGAGTGTGTGCTCCGGTTGTGCGGTGCGCACCGAATGCCTCGCCGAGGCGCTCGACAACCAGATCGAGTGGGGCGTGTGGGGCGGTATGACCGAGCGTGAGCGCCGGGCGCTGCTGCGGCGTCGCCCGAACTCGTCGTGGCGCAAGCTGCTGGAGTCGGCGCGTGACGCCGAGCTCGGCGCGCACGCCACCGCCTGAGCTCAGACACTCGGGAGCGTGGCTCCGACCGGTCCGCCTAGGTGGCGGACCGGTCCGGAGGATCGGCGAGGAGCTCGCCGATCCTGCGCAGGCCGTCGAGGTCGTGCACGTCGCCGGCGAGCGCCGGTACGACGACGGTCGGCACCTGTGGGTGCGCGCGCCGGAAGGTCTCGCGCAGCGTCCGCTCGCGCTGGGTGATCCGCACCCGGTCGGCGTGCAGCCGCAGGAGTGCCGCGGTCATCGCCTCGCCCTCGCCGGTGAGCCGGTCGGCACCCGCGGTCGCCTCCTCGGCGGACAGGTGTCCCGGCGCGCCCGGCGTGCTGCGGTTGACGATCAGGCCGGCGAGCGGCATCCGGTCCTCGCTGAGCCGCTCGACGAAGTACGCCGCCTCGCGCAGCGCGTCCGCCTCGGGCGCGGCGACCACGAGGAACGCCGTACCGTCGGCCTGCAGCAGGGAGTAGGTCTTCTGGGCGCGCTGGCGGAAGCCGCCGAAGACGGTGTCCAGCGCCGCCACGAAGGTCTGGAGGTCGCTGAGGAAGCCGGCGCCGAGGATCTTGTTGAGCGCGCCGGTGATCAGGCCGACCCCGGCGCTCATCAGCCGGGCCGGCCCGCGTGCCGGCGCGAGCATGAGCCGCACGAACCGGCCGTCGAGGAAGCTCGAGAGCCGCTCGGGCGCGTCCAGGAAGTCCAGCGCCGAGCGGGACGGCGGGGTGTCGACCACGATCAGGTCGTAGGTGCCGTCGCCGAGCACCTTGTCGCGGTGGAGCTGGCCGAGCTTCTCCATCGCCATGTACTCCTGCGTGCCCGCGAACGAGCTCGACAGCGCGATGTAGAACGGGTTGGCCAGGATCTGCTGGGCCTTCTCGGGGCTCGCCTGCGACTCGACGACCTCGTCGAAGGTCCGCTTCATGTCGAGCATCATCGCGTCGAGCGAGCCTGATCTCGAGACGGTCGCTTCGCGACCTCCTCGATCACCGAGGTCGACGGGCCGGGGGGTGTTGTCGAGCGCCGCGATCCCCATCGACTGGGCCAGCCGGCGGGCGGGGTCGATGGTCAGCACGACCACCCTGCGTCCGCGCTCGGCCGCCCGCAGCGCCAGCGCCGCCGAGGTGGTCGTCTTGCCGACGCCGCCGGAGCCGCAGCACACGATGATGCCGGTGCCGCGGTCGTCCAGCAGCGCGTCGACGTCGATGTCCGGGGCAGGACGGCCCGAGGGCGAGGTCGGGCCCACCCTGGTGCGCCGCTGGGCGCCGCTGCGCGGGGCGCTCACGCCATCCCCTGCTCGCGCAGGCGGCCGGCCAGCTCGTAGAGCGCGCCGAGGTCGACGCCACCGGCCAGCCGCGGCAGCTCGTACGCCGGAACGCCCAGCTCGGCCACCACGGCACGCTGGCTGTCCTCGAGGGCCCGTCGCTCGGCGTGGTCGTGCGCCTCGGTGAGCAGGCTGCCGATCAGCTCCTGGTCGTGCGGCAGGCCGATCGCGGCGAGGTCGGACTCGACGCGGGCCCGGTCGAGCGTTCCGGCCCGCGCCGCCGCGAGGTCGTCGGCCGTGAGGTCGCGCGGCCGGATCTGGTTGACCACCACGCCGCCCACGGGCAGGTTCACCTCGCGCAGCTCGCCGATGCCGTCGGCCGTCTCCTGCACGGGCATCTCCTCGAGCACGGTCACCAGGTGCACCGCCGTACGGGGGGATCGGAAGAGGGTCATCATCGTGTCGGCCTGGCCGCGGATCGGCCCGACCTTGGCCAGTCCGGCGAGCTCGTTGCTGACGTTGAGGAACTGGGTGATGCGGCCGGTCGGCGGGGCGTCCAGCACGACGGCGTCGTACTGGCGGGCGCCCTTGTTGCGGCTGTTGCGCTGGACGGCCTCGTAGACCTTGCCGGTCAGCAGCACGTCGCGCACGCCGGGGGCGATCGTGGTGGCGAACTCGATGACGCCGAAGCGGTCGAGCGCCTTGCCGGCGCGGCCGAGGCGGTAGTACATCGAGAGGTACTCCAGCAGCGCCGACTCCGCGTCGACGTGCAGGGCGTAGACGTTGCCGTGGCGGCTGTCGTCGTCGGGCAGGCCGGTGGCCAGTCGCTGCTCGGCGTACGGGAGGGGGTCGACGTCGAACATCCGGGCGATGCCCTGGCGCCCCTCGACCTCGCAGAGCAGCACGTTGCGACCGGCACTCGCAAGGGCGAGCGCGAGCGCCGAGGCCACCGTCGACTTGCCCGTGCCGCCCTTGCCGGTGACGACGTGCAGACGCACCCGGCTCCAATCACTCACCGGCTCACCCTAGCGAGAGAGCGGGCTGAGTAGTGTCGGACGCATGAGCAAGTGGGAGTACCAGGTAGCGCCCGTCCTCAATCACGCAGCGACCCAGATCCTGAACAACTTCGGTCAGGACGGCTGGGAGCTGGTGGCGATCATCCCGAGCCCGCAGGGCAACGACATCGCCTACTTCAAGCGCCCCCTGGAGGGCTGATCGATGGTCGCCGAGGGCTCCGGTCCCGAGGAGCGGCTCGCTGCGCTCGGCATGAGCGTGCCGGACGTGGTGCCGCCGGTGGCGGCGTACGTCCCGGCGGTGCGGACCGGGTCTCTCGTCTACACGGCGGGGCAGCTCCCGATGCGGTCCGGTGAGCTCGTCGCGACCGGCAAGGTCGGGGGCGAGGTCAGTGCGGAGGTGGCGACCGAGTGCGCCCGGCAGTGCGCGCTGAACGCCCTGGCGGCGATCCGCTCGGTCGTCGGGTCGCTGGAGCAGGTCCGCATCGTCAAGGTGGTCGCCTTCGTGGCCTCCACGCCGGACTTCACCGGCCAGCCCGGGGTGGCCAACGGCGCCTCGAACCTGTTCGGCGAGGTCTTCGGCGAGGCCGGCGTGCACGCACGGTCGGCCGTCGGTGTGCCCGTGCTTCCGCTGGACGCGCCCGTCGAGGTCGAGGTCATCGCCGAAGTCCTGGCGCGATGAGGATCCCGCTGCCGCCCGTCCCCCTGCCGGAGGCAGTCGCCGACGTCGCCAAGGAGTACGCCGACGGCACCCGCTCGGCCGCGGAGCCGCGCAACGCCGCCACCGTGGTGCTGCTGCGAGACGCGGCGAGCGGGCCGGAGGCGTACCTGCTGCGCCGCCAGCTGAGCATGGACTTCGCCGGCGGGATGGCCGTCTTCCCCGGCGGCGGAGTCGATCCGCGCGACCACGCGCTCGCCACCGAGCTGTGGGCGGGGCCGTCGCTGGCCGAGTGGGCCGACTGGCTCGGCGTCGACGAGACCTCGGCCCTCGCGCTCGTGTGCGCGGCGGTGCGGGAGACGTTCGAGGAGTCGGGCGTGCTGCTGGCGGGTCCGTCGGCCGGCGAGGTCGTGGCCGACACCAGCGGCGAGGACTGGGAGGCCGACCGGGTCGCGCTGGAGGCGCGCGAGCTGTCGCTCACCGACTTCCTGACCCGGCGCGGCCTGGTCCTGCGCACCGACCTGCTCGGCGTGTGGGCCGGCTGGCTGACCCCGGTCTTCGAGCCGAAGCGCTACCGCACCTGGTTCTTCGTCGCGCGCCTGCCGACCGGGCAGGTAACCCGCGACGTGTCCACCGAGTCGTCCTCGGTCACCTGGCTCGCCGTCGGCGAGGCCGCCGACCGCGCGGACGAAGGCTCGCTGGCGATGCTGCCGCCGACGTACATCACCTGCCTGGAGATCGCCCAGCACCCGACCGTCTCGGACGTGTTGGGCGCCGCCGTCGGGCGGCGGGTGGAGATGTTCATGCCCCAGGTCGAGCCGCTCGGGGAGGGCTGGACCCTCTCGATGCCGGCGACCGCCCGACCGCTGGTGGCGGCGCGGCGGGGTCTCGACCGGGTCGACGCGGTCGGCGGCGTCGACGAGCCCGGGCGGCCGTGATGGGCGACTGGTCGGGCGGCGAGTACGGCGAGCGCGGCCGCTGCGTCCTCGCCCCCAACCCGGGGATGATGACGCTCGACGGCACCAACACCTGGGTGCTGCGCGAGCCGGGCTCGCCCTCGTCGATCGTGGTCGACCCGGGGCCGCTGGACGACGGGCACCTGGACGCGGTGGCCGAGGCCGCCGGCCAGGTCTCGGCCGTCGTCGTCACGCACCACCACCTCGACCACACCGAGGGCGCCCGCGCGTTCGCGGACCGCGTGGGCTGCGGCGTACGCGCCCTCGACCCCGACCAGTGCTGGCGCTCGGACCCGGTCGTCGACGGCGAGGTGCTCTCGGCCGGCGACCTGGCGGTCGAGGTGCTGACCACGCCCGGACACACGCGCGACTCGATCTCGCTGCTGGTCGGCGCCGACCGCGCGCTGCTGACCGGTGACATGGTGCTCGGCCGTGGCACCACCGTGATCGTGCACCCCGACGGCGACCTCGGCGGCTACTTCGAGTCGCTGGAGCGGATGCGGGCGCTGGTGAGCGACGGCCGGGTCGAGACGCTCTGGCCGGCCCACGGCCCGGTCCTCGACGACGCGGCCGGCGTGCTCGACCTCTACAAGGCCCACCGCCGGGAGCGACTCGCTCAGGTGGAGTCGGCGCTGGAGCGCCTGGGCATCACCCGTCTCGCGCCGGACGTCGCCGAGGATACCGAGCTCCCGCGCCGGGTCGTCGAGATCGTCTACGCAGACGTCGACGAGTCGCTGTGGGTGCCGGCCGAGTGGTCGGTCCGTGCCCAGCTGGCCTACCTGGCCGACTCCCACGCGTCGTGACGCACGAGGAGGGGCCGCGGGAACCGGTAGCCACGGCGAGCCTTCCTTACCGGTAAGGAAGGCTCGCTCGACGCCTGCTCCACAGAAGACCTCCGCCGAGCAGGACGCCCCCGGCGACACCGGATCGCCGCAGCGCGTGTGTCGGCGCGGGGGACATCGGCCAGGTCAGCGGGCTCGCCGCGACATGCGCTCCATGTCCATGATCACGACGGAGCGAGGCTCGAGGCGCAGCCAACCGCGCGAGGCGAAGTCGGCGAGCGCCTTGTTGACCGTCTCGCGGGAGGCGCCGACCAGCTGGGCGAGCTCCTCCTGGGTGAGGTCGTGGTGGACGTGCACGCCGTCGTCGGCGGTGCGGCCGAACCGCTCGGCGAGGTCGAGCAGCGCCTTGGCCACGCGGCCGGGCACGTCGGAGAAGACCAGGTCGGCGACGACGTCGTTGGCCTTGCGCAGGCGCGCGGCCAGCTGCGCGAGCAGGCCGCGGGCGACGGCCGGGCGGCCCTCGAGCCAGCGCAGCAGGTCCTCGTGCGAGAGGGAGGCGAAGTCTGCGTCGGTGACGGCCGTGACGGTCGCGGAGCGCGGGCCCGGGTCGAAGAGCGACAGCTCGCCGAACATCTGGCCGGGGCCCATGATCGCGAGGAGGTTCTCGCGCCCGTCGGAGGAGGTGCGGCCGAGCTTCACCTTGCCGTCGAGCACGACGTAGAGACGGTCGCCGGTGTCGCCCTCGTGGAACAGCACCTCGCCCCGACGCAGGTGCGTCTCTCCCATCGAGGATCGGAGGGCCGTCATCGCCTCGTCGTCGAGAGCGCTGAACAGTGGCGCCTGCCGGAGTACGTCGTTGTCCACGCTTCCTCCCAGTTGGTCCGCAGCACACTGGGACCCCCTGGTGGGGCCCGACCGGCGTACCGCTCAGCGCATCCTAGCCAGTGGTCCACTTCACACCTAGTCGTCGCCTCGCCCGGCGCGGTCGGAGGCGCCCCGTACTCTTGCTGCGTGCGGCCGATCGATACCTCCGGGGAGACGTCGACCCAGTTGGTCCGGCGTGCCCGGAAGATCGACCGGGTCCTCGCCGAGACCTACCCCGACGCCAAGGCGGAGCTGGACTTCGACGACCCCTTCCAGTGCCTGGTCGTGACGGTGCTGTCGGCGCAGACGACCGACAAGCGGGTCAACGCGGTGCGCCCCAAGCTGTTCGCCGCCTATCCGGACCCCGCCGCGATGGCCGCCGCCGACCGCGCGCACCTCGAGCAGATCATCGGCCCGCTCGGCTTCTTCCGCGCCAAGACCGAGAGCCTGCTCAAGCTCAGCGCCGCCCTCGTCGAGACGTACGACGGCCAGGTGCCCGGTCGCCTCGACGACCTCGTCACCCTGCCCGGCGTCGGGCGCAAGACCGCGAACGTCGTGCTCGGCAACGCCTTCGACCTGCCCGGCATCACCGTCGACACCCACTTCGGCCGGCTGGCCCGCCGGCTCGGCTGGACCACCGAGACCGACCCGGTGAAGGTCGAGCACGCCGTCGGCGCGCTCTTCCCCAAGCGCGACTGGACCATGCTCAGCCACCACCTGATCTGGCACGGCCGCCGCCGCTGCCACGCCAAGAAGCCCGCGTGCGGTGCTTGCCCGGTGGCGCGGTGGTGCCCGTCGTACGGCGCGGGGCCGATCGAGCCCGCCCTCGCGGAGGCACTCGTCCGCGACGAGGGGCCCAACTGATGCGTGCCCGGATCCTGCCGGCGTGCTTCGCGATCATCGCCGGCGCCGTACTGCTCACCTCCTGCGACTCGAGCCCGCACGCGGGCGGCTGCAGCGTGTCGGTGGCGTCCTCGGACCTCGTCGGCCTGCGCCAGCAGGCCGGCATCCCCGACTGCACGCCGGGCAGCCTGGCCGTCGACGCCAAGGCGCCGGCCGCATCGATGCCCGCCACCTCGCTCGGCTGCCTCGGCAGCAAGCAGAGGGTCGCACTCTCCGACATCAAGGGTCCGGCGATCGTGAACTTCTGGTCGTCGTCCTGCGGCCCCTGCCGCCAGGAGATGCCGGCGCTCGCCGCCTTCGCCAAGCAGTACGCCGGCCGGGTGAGCGTCGTGGGCGTCGACTACCTCGACACCATCCCGAGCGCGGGGCTGCTGCTCGCGAAGCAGAGCGACGTCCACTACCCGCTGCTCGCCGACCCCTGCGGCGACCTCGAGCAGTCGAGCCTGAAGCCGCCGGGAGTGATGCCGTTCTTCTACTTCGTCAAGGCCGACGGCAGCATCTCGGGACCGACCATGGGCGGCCTCGACTCCGTCAAGCAGATCGCCGATCTCGCGCAGCAGCACGGCATCGGCCTGTCGTCCCACCAGGCCGCGGGAGCGACGCCATGACCGATCCGACGCTCCCGGACTGGGTGCGCGCCGTCGCCGACGGTGCCGACCGGATCCAGGGCAGCCACCTGACGGCGTTCCAGGCTCCCGCGGACAGCGACCCACGGCGGGGCGCCGTGCTCATGCTGCTCGGGGAGGGCGACGACGGGCCCGACGTGCTGCTCACCGAGCGTGCCCACGACATGCGCTCGCACCCGGGGCAGGTTTCCTTCCCCGGCGGTGGCATCGACCCGGGCGAGACCCCGGTGGAGGCCGCGCTGCGGGAGGCCGAGGAGGAGATCGGGCTCGCCCCCGAGGGCGTCGAGGTCTTCGCGTCGCTGCCCGACCTGTGGCTGCCGCCGTCGAACTTCTCGGTGACCCCCGTCATCGGCTACTGGCGCGAGCCGAGCGCGGTCCGGGTGGCATCGCCCGCCGAGGTCCACGCCATCCACCGGGTCTCGCTGAAGGAGCTGGTGGCGCCCGAGCACCGCATCCGCGTACGCCACCCGGGAGGCTGGGTCGGACCCGGCTTCCTCATCGGCGCGGACAAGGACGTCATCCTCTGGGGCTTCACCGGTGGCATCCTGACGCGCTTCCTCGACTTCATCGGATGGTTGCCGGAGGTGCAGGATCCTCCTGTCCACGAGCTGCCCGACCACATGCTCGCCGAGTACGACCGCCGCAAGGAGGACCTTTAAGGCATGTCTCCCCGGTCCACACCTGCTGCACGGCGTTTCGCATCCGATCTGGCTGCGTTGGCGCCGCTTGATAGAGGATCCGCTCTGTCGGCGCGTCGCCGCCTTGCCACATCGGCGCCAAACGCCGTTCGCGACGGCGCGGACCGAGGAGACATGCCTGGATGAACCTCCTCGACTGGCTCCTCCTCGTCCTCATCGCGGCCTACGCCCTCTCCGGCTACTGGCAGGGCTTCGTCACCGGCGCGTTCGCGACGGTCGGCCTGCTGACCGGCGGCCTGTTCGGCATCTGGCTCGCGCCGACGGTGCTGCGTGGAGCGAACCCCTCGCTCGCGGTCTCGCTGGGCGCGCTGTTCATCGTCATCCTGTGCGCCTCCCTCGGCCAGGCGCTGCTGCAGTACGTCGGCGCGAAGGTGCGCGACAAGATCACCTGGCGCCCCGCGCGGGTGCTCGACGCGCTCGGCGGTGCGGTGCTCAGCGCACTGGCGGTGCTGCTGGTGGCGTGGGCGCTCGGCGTGGCGATCAGCGGCACCCGGATCGGCCCGATCACCTCGATGGTGCGCAACTCCTACGTGCTCTCGAAGGTCAACACGGCGCTGCCGCAGGCCGCGCCGCGGGCGCTCCAGGCGTTCAACAACGTCGTCGGAACCGGCTTCTTCCCGCGCTACCTCGAGCCGTTCGCGCCGGAGCAGATCGTCAACGTCCCGCCGGGTCCCAAGAACCTTCCGTCCGACCCCGGCGTCGCCGCGACCCGCGTCAGCGTGGTCAAGATCCGTGGGGCCAACTCGTGCGGCCGCGGCGTCGAGGGCAGCGGCTTCGTCTACGCGCCCGACCGGGTGATGACCAACGCCCACGTGGTCGCCGGCATCCACGACCCGCAGGTGCAGATCGACGGGCAGACCGAGATCGCGCACGTCGTCCACTACGACCCCGAGCTCGACATCGCGGTCCTCGACGTCGACACCCACGCCGTGCCCCTGCTCCACTTCGCGACCGGCAGGTCCGCGGCGCAGGAGCGCGACCCGGTGGCGATCGAGGGCTACCCGCAGGACGGCCCGTTCGACGTCGAGAGCGGTCGTGTGCGCGCCGAGCCGCGCCTGCGGTCGCCGGACATCTACGGCTCCGGCACGGTCCTGCGCGACGTCTACTCGCTGCGCGGCCTGGTCCGCCCCGGCAACTCCGGCGGCCCGATCGTGACTCCGGCCGGCAAGGTCGCGGGCGTGGTCTTCGCCGCCTCGGTCACCGACCGCGACACCGGCTATGCGCTCACCGCCGACCAGGTCGCCGGCGCCGCCCGTGACGGACGCAGCAGCACGGCAGAGGTCTCCACCGGCGCCTGTGCGGGCTGAGGCGACAACCCGGCGCTGACGTGACGTGCGGCATGCTGGCGCCATGAGCCCCAGCTATCCGGCGTACCCGGCCCCCAGTGACAAGGCGCTGCGTCTCTACGAGGAGATGAGGACCTTCCTCGCCGAGGAGGTCTTCCCGGCCGAGGAGGCGTACGACCGCTTCCGCGCGGACGCCGCTCCCGGCGACCACACGGTGCCACCGGTCATCGAGGAGCTGAAGGCGAGCGCGAGGCGGCGCGGGCTGTGGAACGCCTTCCTGCCCAGCGAGTCGGGCCTGACCCAGCTGGAGTACGCCGTCATCGCGGAGCTGTCGGGGTGGTCGCTCGAGCTCGCTCCCGAGGCGATCAACTCGCAGGCGCCCGACACCGGCAACATGGAGCTGATCCACCTCGTCGGCACCGACGAGCAGAGGGCGCAGTGGCTGCAGCCGCTGCTCGACGGCGAGATCCGCAGCGCGTTCGCGATGACCGAGCCGGCCGTCGCCTCCTCCGACGCCACCAACATCGAGACCCGGATCGTGCGGGACGGCGACGAGTACGTCATCAACGGCCGCAAGTGGTGGATCTCCGGCGCGGCCGACCCGCGCTGCAAGGTGCTCATCCTGATGGGCAAGACCGACCCCGAGGCCGCCACCCACCGGCAGCAGTCGATGATCATCGTCCCGGTCGACACACCCGGCGTACGCATCGAGCGGTCCTACCCGGTCTTCGGACGCCAGGACCAGCATGGCCACTGCGTCATCTCCTTCGACGACGCCCGGGTGCCGCTTACCAACCTGCTGGGCGAGGAGGGCGGCGGCTTCGCGGCCGCGCAGATGCGGCTCGGGCCCGGCCGGATCCACCACGTCATGCGGGCGCTCGGCGCCGGCGAGCGGGCGCTGGCGATGATGGTCGCGCGGTCCAAGGAGCGCACCACCTTCGGCAAGATGTTGGCCGAGCAGTCCGCGGTGCGCGAGAGGATCGCGGAGAGCCGGATCGAGCTCGACCAGGCGCGCGCGCTCTGCCACCTGGCGGCGTACGTCGTCGACAGCGAGGGCAACAAGGCGGCCCGCCACCTCATCTCCGAGGCGAAGGTCGCCGTCCCGCGCGCGGTCTGCAACGTCATCGACCGGGCCATCCAGCTGCACGGCGCTGCCGGCGTCAGCGACGCGACCGTGCTGTCCGCGCTCTACGGCTGGCATCGCGCGATGCGACTCTTCGACGGGCCGGACGAGGTCCACCTGGCGACGCTGGGCCGCGCGGAGATCATGCGCGACCCGCTGTTCGAGCTGCCGCAGACGATCCACAGCCAGTTCCGGCTGGGGGAGCGCGGCTGATGTCCGACGTCTCCTACGAGTACGCCGGCCCGCAGGCAGGCTCGGGGCGGGGCGGGACCGCCCGCATCACCCTCACGAACGGCGACCGCGGCAACCCGCTCACGCCCGAGGTCGCCGCCGACCTGATCGCCGCGGTGCTGCGCGCGAAGGCCGACGGGGCGCGGGTCATCGTGCTCGGGGCGACCGGCCGGTTCTTCTCCGTCGGCGGCGACCTCTCCGGCTTCGGCTCCGCCGAGGACCCCGAGGCGCTCCTGCTCGAGCTCGCCGAGGGCGCCCACCGCTTCGTCACCGAGCTGGTGCGTTGCGATGCGATCGTGGTCAGCGCGGTCCAGGGCACCGCGGCCGGCATCGGCCTCCCGATCGCGGCCGCGGCCGACGTCGTGCTCGCCGCGGAGGGCGCGCGGTTCGGGCTGGCCTACGCGAAGGTCGGCCTCAGCCCCGACGGCGGCGGCAGCCTGCTGACCCACACCCTCGGCCTGCACACCACGCTCCGGCTCGCGCTGCTCGGCGACATGCTGACCGCGGCAGAGGCCCAAGCGGCGGGGCTCGTCGCTCGCGTCGTACCTCCCGAGGATCTCGACGCCGCCGTCGACGCGGTCGTCGAGACGCTGCTCGCTGCGTCACCGGACGGGCTGGCCGCGAGCAAGCGCCTCATCCGCGAGGCGGCCGAGGCGGCACCCGAGACGGCGCTGCGGCGTGAGGCCCTGTCGATCTCGCGGCTCGGTGGCTCGCCGAACGGCCGGGAGGGCGTGGCGGCGTTCCTGGGGAAGAGGGCGCCGCGGTTCGACTGTTGACCAGCGACCGCGCCCCCATCTATATATGGGGGACTTCATCTGCTCGGGCGTCTGGGGGACGACATGAACAAGGCAAGGCGCTGCGTCGCGGTCATCGGGCTCGTCCTTCTCGGCATCGTGGTGGCGATGCCGGTCGCCGAGGCTGCGAAGTGGCACACCAAGAAGCACCCGCTCTTCGCCGTCCATGACGGCACGCGCTACGCGAAGGCGTACGGCAACTTCTACAAGTACCGCAGCGAGTCCGCGCACAGCATGGCCTGGGAGTACGACATCCATCCCGGAACAGAGAACGGGCACGGGGTGTACGTCGAGACCCAGTTCTACTGGGACGGGCCGGCAGCGAAGATCGGCGAGTGCGGTGACCCCCGGTCCTACGGGTCGTGCTGGTGGCCGGATGTGAAGAAGCAGAGCGCGCGGACGACAGGCACCAGGCCTCACTGGGAGAAGCACTTCCGTGCGCGCGATCTCGATCCGGGTGAGAGTGCAGCGCGTGGCTACATCAAGGTGTGCCTGGATCGGCGTTACTTCAGGCCGGACTGGTGCTCGGCCCATGTCGTGAAGAGCTTCGGTTTCTGAGCGGGGACAGGAGATGGCAGAGGGCGGAGCGTCGCCTCCGTCGGTGATCGCGGCGGCATCCGGGCTGGCTCGTCGGTACGGCGCCGTCGAGGCGCTGAGCGGGGTGACCATCGAGATCGGGGCCGGAGTCACCGGACTGGTCGGCGTCAACGGCGCCGGGAAGTCGACGCTGCTCAACATCGCGGCCGGGGCGTTGGCTCCGACGTCCGGCACGTTCGCGATGGCCGGTGAGGGTGCCGTCGCCCTGATGCCCCAGCGGTTCGACCCTCACCCGCGGATGCGCCTCGACGACTTCCTGCACTACTGCTGCTGGCTCCGCGCGCTGTCCCGCCGGACCTGGGTCGAGCAGGTGGGCGCCGTGCTGGACCGGGTCGACCTGTCGGATCGGAGCACGGCCAAGCTCGGTCAGCTCTCCGGCGGCATGCTGCGTCGCGCCAACCTGGCGCAGGCGTTGCTCGGCGACCCACGGCTGCTCCTGCTCGACGAGCCGACCGAGGGTCTCGACCCGGAGCAGCGCGCGGGCGTGCGCAAGCTGATCAAGCGGATCGGCGAGGAGGCCGCAGTCGTGGTGAGCAGCCACGACATGGACGACCTCGGCCTGATCGCCGACCGGGTGCTGATGCTGGAGCGGGGCGCGATCCGGTTCGACGGCACGGTCGCGGAGATGACGGAGATCGGCGAGCGCAGCCCGTTGGCGGCCGACGGCATCTCGGTGCTCGAGGCCGCCTTCCTGCAGCTGCGACAGGACGTGGCCGCGTGACGCTGCGTGCGGTGGCGTGGTCCGCCGCCGTCGATCTCGGCATCGTCGCGGCCGTGGTGTTCGGCTGGGGCCTCGACTGGCGGGGGGAGTGGAAGACCGCCGCCAGCCAGCTCATGATCGCGCCGTTCCTCCTCGGCCCGTTCATCGCCTGCGTCGCGGCCTGGGCGGCCTTCCAGCAGCAGCGCCTCGCGACCCTGGTCGCGGCCGGCCGGCGACCGTTCCTGAGTGTCGCGCGTGCCGGAGCGCTGGCGTGGGCGTGGGCGATGCTGGCCTGGACGGTGATGCTCGTCGGCACCTCGATCGCGACCGCGGTGCGCGTCGGCTCGGCCGATCTCGGTGGGCTGTGGCCGGCCTTCCTGATGGCGCCGGTGGCGCTCGCCTGCTACTCGGCGATCGGCGCGGCCGCCGGCAGGCTGCTGCCGTACTGGCTGACCGTGGTGCTGGTCGGACCGCTGCTGTTCGGGATCTGGGAGGCGATGGGCGAGGGGTGGGTACCAGGTCTGCTCGACCAGGGCCCGGACTCTCCCAGCCTCGCGGGGTTCGACTGGGATGCCACCTATCTGCTCGAGCAGACCGTCGGGGTGCTCGCTGTGACCGCACTGGCTTGCCTGCTCCCGGCGGCGCTCGTACGACGGTCGCCACGGGACGTCGGCTCGGCCGCGGTCGTCACGGTCGTGGTGGTGGTGGCCTCGAGCCTGGTCGGCACCGATCTGCTGCGTGGGGAGGTGGTGGAGAGCCCGCAGGCCGTGGCGACCGCGTGCGCCGGTCGGTCGCCGGTCGTCTGTGTCGCCCCCGAGCATGGCTGGATCGCGACTCGGGTGCGGGCGGCCATCGAGCCGGACCTCCGTCAGCTTCAGATGGTCGGCGTCAGACTGCCGTCGCGGTTCGCCGAGCTCTACGCCGGTAGCAGACGTGTGCCCCGTGCGGGCGCGATCTTCTTCGACATCGGCGGCACCTTCGGCCCCGGTGAGGCGGCAGGACTCCTGACGGATCCGGGGGCGTGTCCTGCCTTCGAGTCGCTCAACCATCCGCCCGCCGATCGGGTCTTCGACGCGCAGTGGTTCATCAAGGACTGGCTGCTGGTCCACACCGGACATCGACCGGATATCGCGACGGACCGCGAGTACGACTGGCTGCACCACGCGTCCTCGGACCAGCAGGACGGCTGGGTGCGAACGACCTATGACCGGCTGAGGACCTGCCGACTGGCTGCGGTCCAGCTGCCGACGATGGCTGCGAAGAAGTGATCCGCTCGGCCGTTCGCGCGTGGCTCGTCGCGCACAGCGCGCTGCCTGTCGGCGTCGCGCTGGTCGTCGTGGCAGCGGTCGGCGTGGTGATCCGGAGCGTCCAGGTCCCCTCTCTCACCGGCGGTGCGCTGCCCTTCCCGGCGTTCTTCCTGGTGCCAGGAGTGGTCGCCTTGATCGCCAGCATCGGTCTGAGCCCGCGTCAGCACGCCATGGGTGGAATCCCGCGGCCCTGGCGGGTGAGGGTGGCCGTGGTCGCTTGGCTGGTCATGCTGCTGACGGCGTGCCTGGTGGCCGGGACGCCACTCGCGATGACGGTTCCCCACGGCGATGTCAGCGCCGGGGTCGCGGTCGCCGTCGCGGCAACGGTCGCTGTCGCGGGCGTGTCACACCGGATCGCCTGGGTCGTCGGCGCCATCTGGATCGGCGGCATGCCCTTCGTCGGCAACCGAGTGCCGGACCTCGAGCCGGTTCACCACGTGATGCGCGTTGCCCCCGGATGGACGCTCTACGCCTTCGTCGGCGTCGTGCTGGCGGGGTGGGCCGTCCTCGTGTGGTCGGCGCCTCGGCGGTTCGCCGTCGGTACCTACCCGTGATCGGAGGTCACTCGGCTGCTACCGGACACCCGCGCGCGTACGGCGAGAAGCTCCCCAGCCGGTCGAGCGCATACCCATCGGGATAGCTCTTGATCCTCGGCATGTCGGCGAGGAACCTCGGCCGGCGCTTCGAGGGCCAGTGCCGCAAGGCCCGGGCCCGAGCGGCCATGGCGACGCGGACCGCCCGACGCACGCGCGGGCCCGGGTCGTCGTACCTGAACGCGTCGAGGAGCGGGCGGTCCATGAAGGCACGGCTGAACCGCTCGACAGGCCCCTGCAGCGGGCCGGGGTAGAAGGTGCCGAGCAGGCTCAGGGTGGCGTCGGCGACCCGGCGGGCGCCCTCGTCGAAGGCGAAGTGGGCGCGCTCGTAGTCGTCCATCAGGTGCATGAACCCGTCGTAGGTCTTCGGGACGTCCTTGATGCCCATCCGCCGGCCGAGGGCGTGGTAGTAGGCGACGGTCGCGCGGAGCTCGTTCTCGCTCAACGGCCGCCAGCCGTAGGCGTCCAGCCACCGCTTCGGCACGACCACGAAGGTCGACAGGACGTAGCGCAGGTCCTCGTTGCCGATGTCGTACATCCGGTGCATCTGGTTGACGCGGCGGATGGCGGTGCGGCCCTCGTCGCTGTCCAGGCCGTGCACGAACGGAGCCTCGAGCAGCAGGGCGGTGTCGTCGTACCGCTTCTGGCAGGCGGTCGTGAACTCGCCGGTCTCGTCGAGCAGCCGGCCGATCGACGGCACGGCGTACGTGCGGAACAGGGCGAAGCTCAGCGCCTGGGTGATGTCCCACGGGAACTCGTAGAGCGTGAGGTTCTGGACGATCTCGACGTAGTCCGTCTCCGGGTCGAGGGCATCGTTGCGATCCCTCCACAGGGTCTTCGCCATGCATCGCAGCCTAGGCGGTCGCGGTGCGCGGGGCGAGAGGTAGAACGTGTTCCACCGTCGGCTAGAGTTCGACCGTGGCAGCCGACGTCTTCAGCCCCTACGACCTCGGGCCGGTGCGGCTCCGCAACCGGACGGTCAAGGCCGCCACCTTCGAGGGTCGTACGCCGGAAGGCGTGGTCACCGACGAGCTGATCGACTACCACGTGGCGCCCGCGCGTGGCGGCGTCGGGCTGACCACGGTCGCCTACCTGGCGGTCGCGCCCGAGGGCCGCACCCACAAGGAGTGCATCGTCCTCGGCGAGCACTCGCTGTTCGGCCTGACCCGCCTCGCCGACGCGGTGCACGAGGCCGGTGCGAAGATCGCCGGCCAGGTCGGTCACGCCGGCCCCGTCGCCAACGGACGCTCCAACGGCGTGCACGCGATCGCGGCCAGCCGGATGCCCAGCCCGCTGTCGATGCAGATGATCCGCACCGCGACCGAGGCCGACCTCACCCGCGTCACCCGAGCGTACGTCGACGGTGCCCGCACCCTCGTCCGTGCCGGCTTCGACGTGATCGAGCTGCACATGGCGCACAGCTACCTGCTCTCGTCGTTCCTCGCGCCCGGCCTCAACCGCCGCAAGGACCGCTGGGGCGGGCCGTTGGAGAACCGCGCCAAGCTCGCTCGCCAGATCGCGCGCGTGGTGCGCGAGGAGGTCGGCGACCAGGTCGCGGTCACCGCGAAGGTCTCGGTCAGCGACGGCTTCAAGGGCGGCGTCACGACCGAGGACGGTCTGGCGTTCGCGCAGCTGCTGGAGGCCGACGGCCACCTCGACGCGCTGCAGCTGTCCGGCGGCTCCTCGCTGATGAACCCGATGTACCTCTTCCGCGGCGGGGCGCCGGTCGACGAGTTCGCCGCGAACATGCCACCGGTGGTCCGCTTCGGCATGAGGACGCCGGTCGGTCGCAGCTTCATGAAGGCCTATCCGTGGGAGGAGGCGTACTTCCGGCCCAAGTCCTTGGAGTTCCGCAGGACCCTCTCGATGCCGCTGGCCTTCCTGGGCGGGGTCAACTCGCTCGCCACGATGCAGCAGGCGATGGACGACGGCTTCGAGCTGGTCGCCATGGGTCGCGCGCTGCTGCGCGAGCCGGACCTGCTCCTGCGCATCCAGCAGGGTCGCACCACCGAGGGCATCTGCATCCACTGCAACCGCTGCATGCCGACGATCTACACCGGCACGGTCTGCACCGAGTGGGCGCCGGACGAGGTCATCCCCGTGCCGGGAGTCCCGGCCGGGCAGGCCTGACGGGCGGTTAGCGGACGCCCCAGGAGTAGGTCTGCTTGCGCAGGCCGAGGTACATGAAGGTCTCGGTGGCCAGCACGCCGTCGATCGCGCGGATGCCGCTGGAGACGATGTCGAGCAGCCGCTCGTCGGACTCCGCGACCAGCTCGACCAGCACGTCGAAGCTGCCGGCGGTCATGACGACGTAGTCGACCTCGGGCAGGTCGGCGATCTTGTCCGCGATCGGCGGCACCGGGCCGGTGACCTTGACGCCGACCATCGCCTGGCGGGCGAAGCCGAGCTCCATCGGGTCGGTCACGGCGACGATCTGCATCACGCCGGCCTCCACCAGGCGCTGCACCCGCTGGCGTACGGCGGCCTCCGACAGCCCCACCACCTTGCCGATGGCGGCGTACGAGCGGCGGCCGTCCTGCTGGAGCTGCTCGACGATGGCCTTGGACACCGGATCGAGCACGGTCGTCGCTCGGACTTCGGTCATGCGGGGCATGCTCCCATGTTCAGGTTCCGTGCTCAAGAGGTGCTCAGATCGCGGATTTCGTTGCGATCCTGTTTCATGACCACCGATTCCCTTGCCATGACGGGTCGGGGATGGCAGCATCCCCCAATGCCCGCAAAGCGACCGGAGGAGATGACGCATGTCCCCTGAGCAGCCCGCAAGGCGCTCGGCGCCGACGCGCCGCGGCGTGCTCAAGGGAGTGGGAGCCGGCGCCTTCGCAGCGGCCAGCCTCGGCGTCCTCCCGCTGTTCTCGACGCCCGACCGCACGCAGAACCCCAACACCTGCACGACCCGCGACCTCTCGAACGTCGACCACAGCCTGGACGTCTCGAACTGGCCGATCTACATCGACCAGGACACCAAGAAGCGGCAGTCGACGATGACGGACTTCGAGAAGAGGTACGGCATCAACGTCACCTACAACGAGGACGTCAACGACAACGTCGAGTTCTTCGGCAAGGTGGTCAACCAGCTCGGCTCCTGCCAGACGACCAAGCGCGACCTGTTCGTGCTGACCGACTGGATGGCGGCCCGGATGATCAAGATGGGCTGGATCCAGAAGCACGACCCGGGCAGCGTGCCCAACCTGGACAAGAACCTGCTGTCGTCGTTGAGGCACGTCAACTGGGACCCCAAGCGGGAGTACTCCGCGCCCTGGCAGAGCGGCTTCGCCGGCATCGCCTACAACAAGAAGCTGGTCAAGCAGGAGGTCCGTACCGTCGACGAGCTCCTGACTCGCAGCGATCTGAGGGGTCGTGTGACGCTGCTCGCCGAGATGCCGGACACGATGGGCCTGGTCCTGCTCAGCGACGGCAAGGACCCGTCGAGCTTCTCCAACAGCGACTTCGAGCAGGGTGTCGAGAAGGTCAAGAAGGCCCGGGACTCCGGGCAGATCCGCGCCTTCACTGGCAACGAGTACGTGAACGACCTCCTCGCGGGCAACGTCCTCGCATGCTTTGCCTGGTCCGGCGACGTGGCGAGCTACAGCAACATCGAGTTCGTCGTGCCTGAGGAGGGAATGATGATCTGGTCGGACAACATGCTGATCCCCAACCTGGCCGCCCACAAGGCCAATGCGGAGAAGTGGATCAACTACTACTACGAGCCGGCGGTGGCGGCGCAGCTCGCGGCGTACGTGAACTACGTCTGCCCGGTCGAGGGCGCACAGCAGGCCATGGAGAAGATCGACAAGAGCCTGGTGGACAACCCGCTGATCTTCCCGACGCCCGACTACCTCAAGCAGACCCACAGCTTCATGGGCATGACCGAGCCCCAGGTCCGGCTGTTCGAAGGAGAGTTCAACGATGTCGCAGGTGCCTAGCCCAGCCGCCGGTGGTACGTCGGAGGGGCGCGATCTCGAGCTGACGCAGCTGACCAAGGAGTTCGCGTCCTTCACCGCCGTGAAGTCGCTGGACCTCGTGGTCCCCCAGGGCAGCTTCTTCGCGCTGCTCGGCCCGTCCGGGTGCGGCAAGACCACGACCCTGCGGATGGTCGCCGGGCTCGAGCAGCCCACGTCGGGGACCATCGCGCTGGGTGGTCACGACATCACCCGGACCAAGCCCTACCGGCGTCCGATCAACACCGTCTTCCAGAACTACGCGCTGTTCCCGCACCTCACGATCTTCGAGAACGTCGCGTTCGGCCTCAAGCGCCGGGGGGTCAAGCAGACCCAACCGCAGGTGCAGGAGATCCTCCAGCTCACCGAGCTGACCGAGCAGGCGGGCAAGAAGCCGGCCCAGCTCTCCGGCGGCCAGCAGCAGCGCGTCGCGCTCGCGCGGGCGCTGATCAACCGGCCCGAGGTGCTTCTGCTCGACGAGCCGCTGGGCGCCCTCGACCTCAAGCTGAGGCGGGCGATGCAGCTGGAGCTGAAGCGGATCCAGACCGAGGTCGGACTGACGTTCGTGCACGTCACCCACGACCAGGAGGAGGCCATGACCATGGCCGACACCATCGCGGTCATGAACGCCGGCGTCATCGAGCAGATGGGCAGCCCGGCCGAGCTCTACGACAACCCGCGCACGACGTTCGTGGCCAACTTCCTCGGCCAGTCGAACCTGGTCGGCGGCAAGATCCTGGGCGCCGACGGCGACAGCGTCGTGGTGGACATGCAGGGCACCAAGGTCTCGGTGCCGAGGCAGCGTGCGCACTCCACGTCCGGCGCCGGCTGGGTGGGCATCAGGCCCGAGAAGGTGCTGGTCGCGCCCCAGGGCGAGGAGATCGACGCCCCGGGCAACCACATGCGCGACGCGGTCATCGTCGACGCCAGCTTCATCGGCGTCTCGACGCAGTACGTCGTCAAGATGCCGTGGGGGCAGGAGATGCTGGCCTTCGAGCAGAACACCGGCAGGCGCGGCGTGATGGCGCCCGGCACCAAGGTCGACGTCTCGTGGCGACCGGAGTTCTCCTTCCTGCTCGATGCGAGCCAGGACGTCGGGGCCGGACGCGAGGACGCCTGATGGCAGCGACCGAGGTGACCGAGACGCCGGCTCCGGTCGTCGCGCCCGACGCGGGCAAGAGGCGCAGCCTCACGGGCTACGTGCTGATCCTTCCCGCCGCGGTGTGGCTGGGCCTGTTCTTCGTCGTACCGTTCTACTCGCTGCTCGCGAACTCGCTCTTCGACCCGAACGGCTCGGTGCTGACCGGCTACAAGGTCACCTACCACTTCGCGAACTTCTGGCACGCGCTGAGCGACTACCACGGGCCGCTGCTCCGCTCGCTCTGGTACGCCGGCGTGGCGACCGCGATCTGCCTGGTGATCGGCTACGTGCTGGCCTACGCGATCGCGATGAAGGCGGGGCGCTGGAAGAACGTGCTGCTCGTCCTCGTCGTCGCGCCGTTCTTCACCAGCTTCCTGCTGCGCACGCTGTCGTGGAAGCTGATCCTCGGCGACAACGGCTGGGTGGTGAACACCCTCCAGGCGGTGCACGTCCTCGGCAGCAACGGCCGCCTGCTGGCCACGCCTGTCGCAGTCATCGCCGGCATCACCTACAACTTCCTGCCGTTCATGGTGCTGCCGATCTACGCGTCGCTGGAGAAGGTCGACGGGCGCCTGATCGAGGCGGCCGGCGACCTCTACGCCTCTCCGATCCGCGCCTTCGGCAAGGTCACGCTGCCGCTGTCCATGCCGGGCGTCGTCGGTGGAACGCTGCTGACCTTCATCCCGGCGGCCGGCGACTACATCAACGCGGCGCTGCTCGGCAGCCCCAACCAGCGGATGGTCGGCAACGTCATCCAGGACCTTTTCACGACGACCGGTGACTACGCCGCCGCTGGTGCGCTGTCGGTGATCCTGATGGTGATCATCCTGGCGCTGGTCGTGTTCTACGTCCGCAAGTCCGGGACGGAGGAGCTCCTGTGAGCGCGCGGACGGCCGCCTCGGCGCGGAAGGTGACAACGGACCCGGCCCTCGAGGCCGTGCGCGCGGGAACGAAGCGAGGTGACCGGTGGTGAGCTGGATCCGCCGCAACATCGTCCTGATCCTGGGCCTGCTGGTCCTGCTCTACATGTACATCCCGAACGCGGTCGTCGTGCTGATGTCGTTCAACGACAGCAGCAAGCACCGCAACCTCTACCGGTTCCAGTCCTTCACGTGGCACAACTGGACGGGGCTGTGCGATCCCTCCGGGCTGTGCCACTCGGTGATGATCAGCGTCTGGCTCGGCCTGCTGGCCACCCTGATCGCGACGGTCATCGGGACGATGGGCGCGTTCGCGCTGGTACGCCACGACTTCCACGGCCGCGGCGCGATGAACATGATCCTGTTCCTGCCGATGGCCTCGCCCGAGATCGTGATGGGCTCCTCGCTGCTGGCGCTGTTCGTCGCCAGCGGCTTCGGCGGCCAGCTGGGCTTCTGGACGATCCTCATCGCCCACGTCATGTTCTGCCTGAGCTTCGTCGTCGTGACCGTGAAGTCCCGCCTGGCGGGCCTCGACGAGAACCTCGAGCAGGCGGCGATGGACCTCTACGCCACGCCCGCGCAGACGTTCTGGCGGGTGACCTTCCCGCTGGTCTTCCCCGGCGTGCTCGGCGCGGCGCTGCTGTCGTTCAGCCTGTCCTTCGACGACTTCATCATCACCAACCTCAACGCCGGCCAGACCGTCACCTTCCCGATGTACATCTGGGGTGCTGCGCAGCGCGGCGTGCCGATGCAGGTCAACGTGATCGGCACGATGATGCTGCTGATCTCCCTGGTGGTGGTCATCTCCGGGGAGGTCCTCAGCCGGCGTCGCGCCAAGATGTACGCCGCCGCCTGACCCGAGCGGCCGGTCAGCGCCTGCGGCGGGCCTTGGGCTCGGCGGCCCGCAGGCGGGCGACGATGCCCTCGCCGAGCAGCACCATCGCGTCGGCGAGCTGCTCGTTGGCCTTGACGATGTCGCGCGCCGGGTCGGCCTGCATCGCGATGAAGGCTCCGTCGAAGCCGGCGATGCCGAAGTAGTCGAGCTCGTCGGCGACCGCCTTCGCGACCTCGGGGCCCTCGTCGCGGAAGGACTCCTCGATCATCCGGTGCATGTGGACCCGGCCGTCGTCGCGGACCTTGGCGATCGTGTCGGCGACCTCGACGTCGGCCGCCTCGGCGCTGAGGATCAGGATCATGTGCAGCCGGAGGAACTCCTGGCGCGCCATGAAGACCTCGCTGGTCCGCTTGAGGAACCAGGCCATCCGCTCGCGGTGGGTGCCGTCCTCGGGCGGCTCCGCGTGGGCGGCGCGCATCGCCTCGAAGAAGTCGTTGAGGCCGCGCTCCATCACCGCCGACAGCACGCCGCCCTTGGAGTGGAAGTGGTGGTAGATCGCCGACTTCGGCAGGCCGGTGGCGTCGCTGAGGGCGGCGACCGAGGTGCCGGCGTACCCGCGCTCGGCGAAGAGTCGAGCGGCCCCCTCGAGGAGCTCCTCCCGCGAGCGTCGGCCGCGTCGGTTGCCGGTCGGCGCCTCAGTCATGCGCCGGAGTCTACGGGCGGCGTACGTCGGACCCCGACGTCGGTGAACTTTTGCTGAGAGCCCTTGACGCGATGTCGGTCTCGTGTGACCCTGGTCTCGATTGGACGGAACGATCGGTCCAAAACTTCGAGCAAGGACGTACGCCATGACGCAGCACCACGACGCCGACGTCGCGATCATCGGTTACGGCCCGACCGGCCTGATCGGGGCGCTGACCCTGGCGGCCAAGGGCGCGAGCGTGATCGCCTTCGAGCGCGACACCGACATCTACTCCCGCGCCCGGGCCGTCACGATCAACGACTGGACCATGCGGATCCTCCAGGAGCTGGGGATCGACGAGCGGATCGAGAAGGTCATCGAGCCCCAGCGCGCCCTGCGCTGGGTGACGTACGACGGCCAGGAGGTCATGCGCGTCGAGCACCCGCCGTCCTCGCTCGGCACCCGCAACACCAAGCCGCGGTTCTACAACATCTACCAGCCCACGATGGAGGCCGAGCTGCGTCGCTGCGCCGACGAGCTCGACGGTCTCGAGGTGCGCTTCGGCGCCGAGGTGATCGGCATCGAGCAGGACGCCGACGGCGTGACCGTCACGTCCCGCGACCGCGAGACGGGCGAGGAGACCACGACTCGGGCCCGCTACGCGATCGCCGCCGACGGCGGCTCCAGCCCGGTGCGCAAGGCGCTCGGCATCGAGATGCACGGCGACACCGTGCCCACCCAGTGGATCGTCATCGACTGCCATGCCAAGCGCTGGTGGCCCGACCGCGACTTCCTGACCTTCTGGACCGACGGCGAGCGTCCGGTCGTCGACATCGCGCTGTCCGCCGGCAACCACCGGTGGGAGATCCCGCTCAAGGCCGGCGAGACCGAGGCCGGCTTCGCCACCGAGGAGCAGGTCTGGCCGCTGCTCGAGGCGATGGGCAAGACCCGCGAGGACGTCGACATCCACCAGTGGGCGTTCTACCGCCACCACGTGCGGTCCGCCGACCGCTGGCGCGAGGGCCGGGTCTTCCTGGCCGGCGACGCCGCGCACCTGATGCCGCCGTGGGCCGGTGCCGGGATGCAGTCCGGCATGCGCGACGTGCACAACCTCGGCTGGAAGCTGGCGCGCGTGCTGCGCGGCGAGCTGCCCGAGGAGTGGCTGGACACCTACGAGGTCGAGCGCCGCCCCAACGTCGAGTTCTTCACCGGCCTCGCGGTCGGGCTCGGCCGGGTCATCAAGCAGGAGGCCACGCCGGAGGAGATGGCCGCGATGAACGCCGTGCCCGAGAACACCGTCACCCCGTTCGAGCCGCCGCTCATCGCCCCGCCGGTGCTCGACGCCGGCTGGATCGCCGGCGAGCAGGGCGACGGCAGCGTCATCGGCCGGATGCTGCCGCAGCCGGTCGTGGGCGACGCCGTCGGCACGATGGCGCGCTTCGACGACCTCGTCGGCCACGACTTCGTCCTGCTCGGCGCCGACGTCGACCCGACCACTCTGCTGAGCGACGAGGAGCGGGCAGCGTGGGACGCGCTGGGTGCGTCGTACCGCGCGGTGCGGCCCAAGACGTCCTTCACCCAGGGCCCCGACGACCTCGTCGACCTCGACGAGGTCCTCCTGCCCTGGTTCGCCCGGTACGGCGTCCAGGTGGTCGCCGTGCGCCCCGACAAGTTCGTGGCGGCGGCCGACAAGACCGGCCTCGGCGTCCCGACCCTCTGATCTCGACAAGCTCGATCAACTTCTAGCGACCCGATGATCTTCTAGCGACCCGATCAACTTCTAGCGACAAGGAACCGACATGACTGGAGTCAAGGAGCTCGCCTACGTCGTCTACGAGGTCTCCGACCTCTCCGACTGGGAGCACTTCGGCGTGACCCTGCTGGGCATGCAGCTCGGCGAGAAGCTCGACAACGGCTTCACGCTGCGCACCGACGAGAAGGCGCACCGCTGGGTGGTCACCGAGGGCCCGGCCGACGACCTGGTCCGCAGCGGCTACGAGGTCGAGTCGAACCACTCGCTCGACGCCCTCGTCGCCAAGCTGACCGAGGCGGGCGTCGAGGTCACCGAGGGCGACGCCGCCCTCGCCGCCGCGCGCAAGGTGGACCGTCTCGTCGTCGTCACCGACCCGATGGGCAACGAGCTCGAGCTCGTGGTCGGCCTGGCCGACGCCGACGAGCCGTTCCACAGCGCCAGCCTGCTCGGCCACTTCGTCACCGGCACCGGCGGCGCCGGCCACCAGGTGCTGCTCTCCAAGGGCGTCAGCCGCGAGGACTACCTGGCGTTCTACCAGGGCCTGCTGGGCTTCCGGATCAGCGACATCATCATCGAGGAGCTCGCTCCCGGCATCGTCGCCGACCTGATCTTCCTGCACTGCAACCCGCGCCACCACAGCGTCGCGTTCGGCGACATGCCGCACCCGAAGAAGACCCACCACTTCATGGTCGAGGTGGACGACATCCGCGACGTCGGCATGGCCTGGGACCGCTGCCTGCAGGCCGGCCAGCCCTTCGAGATGACGCTCGGCATGCACCCGAACGACAACATGTTCAGCTTCTACGTCAAGACGCCGTCGGGCTTCGCCGTCGAGTACGGCTGGGGTGGCCTGCTGATCGACGACGACACGTGGGAGGTCAAGACCCTCGACAAGCTGAACAACTGGGGCCACCACCCGATGCAGGCCGAGGTCGCCTGGCTGCAGGCCGGGATCGAGAGCGACCCGATGCCGGCTCCCGGCCCGGGCGGCCCCGAGGGTGCGCTCTGATGGCGCTCACCGAGGCCGACGTCGCCAAGGACGTCGCCACGGCCGACTTCGTCATCCACTACAACGAGGCCGGCCCGGCCGACGGCAAGCCGGTCATCCTGATCCACGGTGGTGGTCCGGGCGCGACCGGGTGGAGCAACTACAACCCGAACATCGGCGCGCTCGCCGACGCCGGCCTGCGCGTGATCGCGGTCGACCTGCCGGGCTGGGGTGGCTCGTCCGAGGTCGACTTCCTCAGCTACGAGCCGCTCGACGCGGTCTGCCAGCTGATGGACGCCATCGGCATCGAGAGGGCCGCGTTCGTCGGCAACTCGATGGGCGGCCACACCTCGATCCGGATGGCGATCGAGCGCCCGGAGCGGGTGACCCACCTGATCACGATGGGCGCGCCGCTGCAGCTCAAGCCGTTCCTCTTCGGCGCCACCGGGCCGAGCGAGGGCATCAAGATCATGTACCAGGGCTACTCCGACTACAGCCCCGAGGCGATGCGTCGTCTGGTCGAGATCATGGTCTTCGACGTCGAGCGGTTCGCGACGCCGGAGCTCTGCCAGCAGCGCTCCGACGCGGCGTCGCAGCGTCCGCAGCACCTCGCGAACGTCGCCAAGGCAGGCATCCGCGGCCCGATCCCGATCTGGGCGGACCTCGACCGGCTCGCCGAGATCAAGGCCCCGGCGCTGCTCATCCACGGGCGCGACGACCGCGTCGTGACCTTCGAGGGCACGCTCTTCGCGGCCGCCCGGATCGCCGACAGCCGGGTGCACCTGATCAACCGGTGCGGCCACTGGGCCCAGCTCGAGCACGCCGACGAGTTCAACCGCCTGGTGACGGACTTCGTCCTGCACCACTGACCGACCTCCTCCTGCCCGACTGCTCCCCCGTGCAGCCGGGCAGGAGGACCACCTCCCGGGAGTGAGATTGACCAGCCACGTCACGTCCTCCGCCGCGACGGTCGCCGCCGCGGCGGACCGGCTGCGTGCCGCCGCCGAGGGCGGTGAGCCGTGCGCACCCGTGCGCGACCTCATCGGCAGCGACGACATCGCCGCCGCGTACGCCGTGCAGCAGGCCAACGTCGAGGCACGGCTGGCCGCCGGTGCGCGGATCGTGGGTCGCAAGATCGGGTTGACGTCCGTCGCGGTCCAGCAGCAGCTGGGTGTCGACCAGCCCGACTTCGGCGTGCTCCTCGACGACATGGCGTACGACGACGGCCAGGTGGTCCCCGCGACCGCGGTCCTGCAGCCGCGGGCCGAGGCGGAGGTCGCGTTCGTGCTCGGGGCGGATCTCGCCGAGGGCGACCTCGACGCGGCGCAGGTGCGCCGCGCGATCGCGTACGCCGTCGCCGCCATCGAGATCTGCGGCAGCCGGATCGCCGGCTGGGACATCAACTTCGGCGACACGGTCGCCGACAACGCCTCGTCGGGCGCCTACGTGCTCGGCACCGACTGCGTCGCGCTCGCCGGCCTCGACACCGCCGCCGTCACCATGTCGATGGAGATCGACGGCGTCGAGGTCTCCACAGGCACGGGTGCGGCCTGCATGGGCGACCCCGTCGCCGCGGTGGTCTGGCTCGCTCGGCAGGCGCGCGAGCTCGGATCCCCGCTGCGCGCGGGGCAGGTCGTCCTGTCCGGAGCGCTCGGCCCGATGCGGCCGGTCGCGCCCGGCAGCACCGTCACCGCGTCGGTCTCCGGACTCGGCGCCGTCACCTTCACCCTCGAGGGAGAGTCATGAGCAGGACCGGCAGGACAAGGGTCGCGATCATCGGGTCGGGCAACATCGGCACCGACCTGATGATCAAGGTCGTCCAGAACGCGAAGCACGTCGAGATGGGTGCCGTCGTCGGCATCGACCCGGCCTCGGAGGGGCTCGCGCGGGCGCGCGACCTCGGCATCCCGACCACCCACGAGGGTGTCGACGGGCTGATCGCGATGCCCGGCTTCGACGAGATCGACATCGTCTTCGACGCCACCTCGGCCAAGGCCCACGAGGCCAACGCCGCCAAGCTGATGCCGCTCGGCAAGCGGATGATCGACCTGACCCCCGCGGCGATCGGGCCGTACGTCGTACCGGCGGTCAACCTCGAGGACCACCTCGACGCGCCCAACGTGAACATGGTGACCTGCGGCGGTCAGGCGACCATCCCGGTCGTCGCGGCGATCGCCCGCGTCGTCCCCGTCGAGTACGCCGAGATCGTGGCCTCCATCGCGTCCAAGAGCGCCGGCCCGGGCACGCGCGCGAACATCGACGAGTTCACCGAGACCACGTCCGCGGCGATCACCGGCGTGGGTGGCGCGAAGCGCGGCAAGGCGGTCATCATCCTCAACCCGGCCGAGCCGCCGCTGATGATGCGCGACACCGTCTTCGCGCTGGTCGACCTCGCGTCGGCGGGCACCGACCGTGACGCCGTCATCGAGCAGGTGCGGGCGAGCGTGGAGAAGATGGTGGCCGACGTGGCGGCGTACGTCCCGGGCTATCGGCTGGTCCAGCAGGTCCAGGTCACCGAGATCCCCGAGGACCAGCCGGTCCACACGCTCCTCGAGCCGGGCGCGGAGCGTCCGACCCACCAGGTCTCGGTGTTCCTGCAGGTCACCGGTGCGGGCCACTACCTCCCGGCGTACGCCGGCAACCTCGACATCATGACGTCGGCCGGCCTGCAGGTCGCGGAGCGCATCGCAGCGGCCAAGGAGGCCTGAACATGAGCAAGATCTTCGTCCAGGACGTGACGCTGCGCGACGGCATGCACGCGGTCCGGCACCGGATCACCCCCGAGGACGTCAAGCGCATCGTCGTCGCGCTCGACGAGTCCGGCGTCGACGCGATCGAGGTCGCGCACGGCGACGGCCTCGCCGGCGGCTCGCTCAACTACGGCCCCGGCTCGAACACCGACTGGGAGTGGATCGAGGCCGCCGCGTCGGTGCTGAGGAACGCCCGGCTGACCACGCTGCTGCTGCCCGGCGTCGGCACCATCCACGAGCTCGAGCGCGCCTACGACCTGGGCGTCCGGAGCGTCCGCGTGGCCACGCACTGCACCGAGGCCGACGTCTCGGCCCAGCACATCGAGACCGCCCGCGAGATCGGCATGGACGTCTCCGGCTTCCTGATGCTCTCCCACATGGCACCGCCCGAGGAGCTCGCGAAGCAGGCACTGAAGATGGAGTCGTACGGCGCCCACTGCGTCTACGTCACCGACTCCGGCGGCCGGCTGACCATGAACGACGTACGCGACCGGGTGCGGGCCTACCGCGACGTCCTCGACGACGCGACCGAGATCGGCATCCACGCCCACGAGAACCTCTCGCTCTCGGTGGCCAACTCCGTGGTCGCGGTCGAGAACGGCGTCCACCGCGTCGACGCCTCGCTGGCCGGGCACGGTGCGGGCGCGGGCAACTGCCCGATCGAGGCGTTCGTCGCGGTCGCGAACCTGTCCGGCATGGAGCACGGCTGCGACCTGTTCAAGCTGCAGGACGCCGCCGACGACATCGTCCGGCCGCTCCAGGACCGGCCCGTCCGCGTCGACCGCGAGACCCTCACCCTCGGGTACGCCGGCGTCTACTCCAGCTTCCTGCGGCACGCCGAGAACGCCGCCGCCCGCTACGGCGTCGACGTCCGCGACATCCTGATGGAGTGCGGCGAGCGCCGGCTGGTCGGCGGCCAGGAGGACATGATCATCGACATCGCGCTCACCCTCGCGGCGGCGCGGGAGTCCGCCTGATCAGTCCCTGATCCGCATGTGGTTGAGCAGGATCGCGTCGCGGACCCTGGTCGGCAGGTGCTGGTTGAGGAAGAAGAACAGCGTGCTCATCCGGTCGACCTGGTTGAACAGCGCCGGCTTGTCGCTGAGCACGACCGCGGCGATCTTCGCCGCGGCGACGGCGGGCGTGGTGGCCTGCTCGACCAGCTCGTTGTCGCGCTCGATGAAGCGCATCGCGCGCTCGTAGTACGGCGAGGTCGGCTCGGGCAGCTTGAGCGCCTTCTTCGCGAAGCCGGTCGAGACCTGGGCCGGCTCGATGAGGGCCACCTTGATGCCGAACGGCTCGACCTCGAACTTCAGCGACTGGACCATGCCCTCGACCGCGAACTTGGTGGAGGAGTAGATCGACTCGAAGGGGAACGGGATCCGGCCGACCAGCGAGGCGACCGCGACGAGCTTGCCCTGTCTGCGCTCGCGCATGCCCGGGATGAACGCCTGGAACAGCGCCGCCGCACCGATCACGTTGATCTCGAAGGCCTTCAGCGCCCGCTCGAGGTCGACCTCCTCGAACGGCCCGAAGAACGGGATGCCGACGTTGGACATCACCGTGTCGACGTACCCGAAGCGGGCGAGGACGTCGTCGCGGAAGGCGCGTACGCCGGCGCGGTCGGTGATGTCGAGCGGGACGAGGTGGTGCTCCACGCCGTAGGTGTCGAGCTCGTCGGCGAGCGTCTTCAGGCCCGCCTCATCGACGTCGAAGCCGGCGATGGAGACGCCCTTGGCCGCGAGCAGCAGGGCGGTCTGCCGTCCCATGCCGTCGGCGAGGCCGCTGATCACAACGCGCTGGGTCATCTGGTTCTCCCTTTTTCGGTGGTCGAGCTTGTCGAGACTCAGCGCCCGACGAAGGTCGGGTCGCGGCGTTCGAGCGATGCGGTGACGCCGGTGGCGGCGTCCTCCGTCTGCCAGAGGCGCTCCTGCTCGTCTAGCTCGTGGTCGAGCGTTGCGCGCAGGCGGGCGAGCAGGTCGGCGCGCGCGGTGGCGCGCATCGAGCGCACCGCCAGCGGCGCGGCGCCGGCGATCTCGTGGGCGAGCTCGACCGCACCGGCCCGCTCGCCGAGCGGCGCGGTGAGCCGGTCGGCGAGGCCGATCGCGGCGGCCTCCTCGCCGTCGACGCGGCGTCCGGTGAGCAGCATCTGCTGGGCGCGGGTGGCGCCGACGATGCGCGGCAGGCTCAGGCTCAGCGCGAAGCCGCAGTGGAAGCCGAGCCGCGCGAAGTTGGCCTCGAACCGGCTGCTCGTCGACGCCACCCGGAAGTCGGCGGCGCAGGCGAGACCGAGGCCACCGCCGACGGCGGCGCCCTGGACGGCGGCGACGACCGGAACCTCCAACCGGAAGATCCGCTCGGCCTGCTCGTAGACCTTCGCGGCCGAGGCGCGTGGGTCGAGGTCGCCGGTCGCGTCGGCGAGCTGGGCTCCGGCGCAGAAGTGCCTGCCCTCGGAGCAGAGCACGATCGCGCGGGCGCCGTCCGTCGTCGCCCGCTCGCCGGCGTCGGCGATCGCGGCGAGGACGTCGCGGTCGAAGAAGTTGGCCGGCGGCCGGTGGACCTCGACGACGGCGACGTGTCCGTCGTGGGTGGTGGTCACGTCGGTCATACCGCCAGCGCTCCCGCGTCGGTGGCGACGCGCGCGACCCGGCGGCCGGCCACGACGGCAGCGCCGATCCGGTCGGCCAGCGCGAGCTCGGTGCCCCAGTCGCCGCGCCAGGCGTTGAGGCGGCGGGTGAGGTCCTGCAGGGGGTACTCCCGAGTCATCCCGATCGCGCCGTGCGCCTGGTGTCCGGACTTGATGCTGACGGCGGCGTTCTGGTTCGCGAGCAGCTTGGCGGCGTACGACGGGAAGGACGCGTCGCGGCCCGACTCCAGCTCGGCGGCGGCGCGCTCGGCGCTCACCCGCGTCGTGACGGCCATCTGGGCCAGGAAGACCAGGTGGCGGCGTACGTGCTGGAAGGTGCCGACCGGACGCCCGAACTGCTCGCGCTGGTAGACGTAGGTGTCGGTGAGGTCGTAGACGGCCTGCATCGCGCCGGCCATCTGCACGGCCCGCAGCACACCCCCGCGCTGGGCGAGCCGGTCGGCCGAGACGGTGCCGGGCAGCACCTCGGCGGACGCCCCGGCGAAGGTGAGGGTGTCGCGGGGCTGGCCCGCCAGGTCGCGCCCGGCGGTGGTGGTCGCGTCCGCCGGATCGAGGACCACGAGGTCGGACCCGGCGAGCGCCACGATGCGTGCCACGGAGCCGCCCCAGGCGACGTCGCGCAGGGTGCCGGTGGCCGTGCCGTCCGTGACGGTGAGCGAGTCCTGCGGGGGAGCGACCGACCAGGGCGCGCCGGCCTCGACCCGGCCGCCGGCGGAGGCGACCAGCCAGCAGGCCAGGTGGTTCTCCAGCACCGGCAGCGGTACGGCGTACCGGCCGGTCGCATGCAGCAGCGCGACCAGATCGGCGACCTCGCCCCCGGAGCCGCCGGCCGACTCCTCGATCCCGATCCACGGCAGGCCGAGGTCGGCGACCGCGCTCCAGAGCTCGTCGAGCAGCCCCGCACCGTCCGCGGCGAGCACGACGTCGTGCCCCACCTTGTCGGTGAAGAGCCTGGTGATCATCTGCTCCAGGTCGCTCATCGGGGTCCCCGATCGATTGTCGGGCGGAGGAGCGAAGCGGGGGAGGCCGAGAGTCGAGCGGGGTGGTTCATCGCTTCAGCTCCTTCGCGATCAGGTTGTGCAGGATCTCGGTGGTGCCGCCCCGCAGCGTCCAGGACGGGTTGTCCAGCACCGCCGTCGCGAGCAGTGCCTCGAACGGGTCCTCGGAGGTGGGATCGGGCATCCGGCCGAGGTGGCGGCAGACGATCTCCACGCACTCCTGCTCGAAGCGGGTCGCCATGTCCTTGACCAGCGCCGCCTCGGTCTTGGGCAGCTCGCCCGCGTCGACCATCCGCGCGACGGAGAGCGACATGCCGTGGAAGGCCCAGCAGCGCGTGACGATGCCGGCCAGGTCGGCGCGCAGCTGGGTCGACGACGCCGTGAGCTCGCGCTGCACCCACCGCTCCAGCACGGGCATCGCCGACATCCAGCGGTCGACGCCGCCGCGCTCGAGGACGAGCTCGCCCTGGTTCTGCGCCCAGCCCCAGCCGACCTCGCCGAGCCGGCGGGCGTCGGGCACGAAGACGTCCTCGAAGGTGAGCAGGCAGAAGTTCTCCTCGCCGTCGATGAACGGGATCGGGTCGATCCGCAGGCCCTCGGTGGGGCGCTCGACGATGAACTGCGTCAGGCCGGCGTGCTTGTCGTCGCCGGTACGGAACAGGCCGAGGACGAAGTCGGCGAGGTGCGCGCCGGAGGTCCAGATCTTGCTGCCGTTGATGATCCAGCCCGCGGGGCGGTCGCCTGTCGCCTCGACCGGCTCGGCGTGCGAGCGGATCGAGGCCAGGTCGCTGCCCGAGTCGGGCTCGGACATCCCGATCGCGAACGAGATCTCCCCACGAGCGATCCGCGGCAGGAACTCCCGCTTCTGCTCCTCGGTGCCGTGCATCGCGATGCTCGGGCCCGACTGCCGGTCGGCGATCCAGTGGAAGCCGACCGGGGCGCCGCGGGCGAGCAGCTCCTCGACGACGACCAGCCGCTCGACGGCGGTGCGGCCGCCCCCGCCGTACTCCTCGGGGAGGGCCATGCCGAGCCAGCCCTTGGCGCCGAGGTCGCGGGAGAACTGCGGGTCGTACGCGCCGACCATGCCGAGGCCGAGGGGATAGCCGCCCTCGGGCAGCCGCTCGTCCAGCCACGCCCGCACCTCCTGCTGCAGCGCGCGCTCCTCCTCGGTCAGCTCGGTGGCCACCAGGCCCAGGCCACTCATGCCTCGTCCCTCTCGTCGATCCACATCGGTCCCTCGGCGAGGGCCTCGGCGGTGTTCTCGCCGATGCCCGGCGCCGGTCGTCGTACGGCGGCGGGGGTGCCCGTGAAGTTCGCGGTCGTCGGCAGCACCCGGTAGGCACCCGCGACCGGGTGCTCGGCGAGGGGCAGCTCGTCGACCAGGTCCTGCAGCGTCGCCATGCGTACGGCGGGGATGCCGGCCTCGGCGCAGAAGTCCAGCCACTCCTGGGTGGTGCGCTGCCTCACGACGTCGACCATCAGCGGGTAGACCTCGTGGGCGTGCCGGATCATCGAGGCGAGGCTGGTGAAGCGGGGGTCGTCGTCGAACTCGTCGTGGCCGGCAGCCTTGAACAGCGCCAGGAACTGCTGCGGCGAGTAGGGCAGGATCTGCATCCAGCCGTCGGCGGTCTGCCGCGGCCGACGCTCGGGCGTCATCACCCGCGGGTAGCCGGTCGGCGGCAGGTCGCCCTGTGGCGTGGGCGGCTGGGGGATCGCCCCGGAGCCGTGCTCGGCGAGCACGAACGCCGTCATCGCCTGCACCATCGGCACCTCGACGTGCTGCCCCCGGGCGGTCCGCTCCTTCTGGAACAGCGCGGCGGTCACCGCCTGCGCCATCGCGAGGCCGCACACCTTGTCGGCCATGATCGTGGGCAGCAGCGAGGGCGTGCCGTTGACCCGCGCCATCATGTCGCCGATGCCCGTCGCGGTCTGGATGATGTCGTCGTACGCCGGGGCGTCCTCGCGCTCGGACCCGAGCGCCCAGCCCTGGCCCTGGCAGTAGACGACCTCGGGGTTGATCGCACGCACCGAGTCGTAGTCGAGCCCGAGCCGGCGCAGCGCGCCCGGTCGCATCGTCGCCACGACCACGTCGCAGCCGGCGACCAGCCGCCGCACGCTCTCGGCGTGCTCGGGGCTCTTGAGGTCGAGGCATACCGAGCGCTTGTTGCGCAGGATGTTGAGCGCCACCCCGGAGAACTGCGGTGCCGGTCCCGGCCCCATCACCCGGTTGGTGTCGCCCTCGGCCGCCTCGATCATCACGACGTCGGCGCCCTGGTCGGCCAGGATCTGGGTCGCGAACGGCCCCATCACCACACGGGTCAGATCCAGGACGCGTACGCCGTCCAGCGGTCCGGTCATCGGAGTCCCTCCAGGTAGCGGTCGGCGGTCAGGGCGGCCGCGCAGCCGGAGCCGGCTGCGGTCACGGCCTGGCGGAAGACCTCGTCGGCGAGGTCGCCCGCGACGAAGAGCCCGGGAACGGCGTCGGTGCCGCCGGGTGGCAGCAGCTCGTCGCGGCGGGTGTGCCCGACGGCCACGAAGAGGCCCTGCGCGTCGATCAGCGTGCCGTCGTCGAGCGCGACCCCGGTGAGGCGGCCCGAGTCACGGCGCAGCTCGGCGACCGTGGCGCCAGTGGTGATCTCGACGTTGGTCAGCGACCGGACCCGCTCGACCATCACGGGCGCTGCGCGGAACGCGTCGCGCCGATGCACCAGATGCACCCGCCGGGCGTGCTTGGCGACCGCGAGGACCTCCTCCATCGCGCTGTCGCCGCCGCCGACCACGACGACGTCGCGACCGGCGTACAGCGGTGCCTCGCAGACGGCGCAGTAGGCGACACCCTCGGTGTCGGCCTCGCCGGCCAGCCCGAGGCGTCGGGGTGCCGAGCCGGTGGCGAGCACGACGGCCCGCGTGCGGATCATGCCCTGTGCGGTGGCGATCTCTTGGGTCTCGGCGTACTCGATGCGCTCGGCGTCGAGGGTGAGGACCGTGGCGCCGGCGCGCTCGGCCTGCTCGCGCATCCGTGCCATCAGGTCGGGTCCGTCGATGCCGTCGGGGAAGCCCGGGAAGTTCTCGACCACGCCGGTGTCCATCAGCTGCCCGCCGGCCGCGGTCCCCGCCAGCACCACCGGCTTGCGGCAGGCGCGGGCGAGGTAGACCGCCGCGGTGTAGCCCGCCGGGCCGCCGCCGACGACCACCGCGTCGGCGTACGACGGGAGGGTCGGTGGGGCGGGGGCGTTGGCCCAGATGCTCACCGGCGCCTCACTCCGACTCGAGGTCGTTCGCCCAGCTCGCGGACTCGTTCAGCGGGGCCACCCGGTGGTCGCCGATACGCACCGTCGAGCTCCACATCGCGCCGAACGTCGGCATCCACGCGGAGTGCTTGCCCGTGCCGCCGGCGACGATCAGCCGGATGTCCTCGGGGGCGCGGGCGATCGGCACGCGGTAGCCCCACTCCTCGAGCTTGAGCCGGTAGCCACCCCACAGGCTGGCCTCCTCGAGCTTCTCAGCCCCGACGCGGGTGGCGTCCACGCGCGCGTGCTCGAAGAGGTACTCCTGCGCGGCGCGGCGGTCGAAGCCGGAGTCGTGCAGCACCTGTGCGTGCTCCGGGCCGAGCACGACGAACTGGTCGCCGCCGCGGTAGATCGTGTTCGCGCCCGGGGTCGACATGGTCGCGGCGATGGTCTTGAGCAGGTTCTCGCCGGTGGTCGACTGGTGGTCGTTGATGTTGTGCGGACCCTCGACGGCGCCGATCGTGACGACGTCGTCGGACTCCTCGAAGCCGAGCTCCTGCGCGAAGAAGGGCCACGGGCTGTCGGCGCGTTTCTCGGCGAAGCAGAACGACCACTTCGCCGGCGTGCCCTGGGTCGCGCGGTCGATGTCGCCGGCGACCTCGCCCTCGCCGGGGCGCGCGCCGCCGATGTTCATCGCGACCAGCCGCACGGCGCGCCCGATGGTGCCGTTCGCGCGGAAGCCGGAGCCCATGCAGCCGGCGCCCGACGCGATGCCGAGCTCGGCGGCCAGCGGTCCCTGCACCACGACCATCAGCGCGCACGGGTGCGTGGTCATCTGCATGCCGTAGAGGTTGAAGTCCGGCTGCTGCATCGCGACCACGGCCGCCTCCAGCACCGGCATGTACGCCGGCAGGCAGCCCGCCATCACGGCGTTGGCCGCGAGCCCGCGCAGGGTGAGCTCGGCGCCGCGCGGCGCGATCGGGCCGAGGCTGGCGTCGGGGTCGGCGGTCGCGGCTGCGAGGAACCGCTCCACCCGCTCCGGCGTGGGTACGACGACGGGCAGTCCGTCGGTCCAGCCCCACTTGTGCAGCTGCTCGGCGGCGTCGTCCTCGTCGTTCGCCTCGGCGATGTCGATCAGGTCGGTGGCGGTCACGCTGCGTCCTCCTGGCTGGTGGCGGTGGTGAGGGCGGCGACGACCTCGTCGACGGCCGCGGGCGTGACGCGGTCGAACGCCTCCTGCGGCGCGATGCCGCCGACGGGGTGCTGCACGACCGACAGGCCGAGCGACTCGGCGCCCTGGATGGCCAGCACCTGGCGCGAGAAGCCCTCGAACTGGGTCGACGCCATGCCGCTGACCGGCAGCCCGCGCTGCGCGAGCGCGGCCATGTCCGCCACGGCCCACGAGGCGCACGAGCCGCAGTCGAGCATCGCGACGACGGCGGCGTCGCACTCGTCCTTGATCTGGTCGAGCAGCTCGTCGGTCGCTGCGATCGACGGCACCCGCTTGGCGTACAGGCGCGGGGTGATGCCGAAGCGCTCCACGAGCGCGGTCGCCACGCCCTCGAGCACCTTGTCGGCGTTCATCTTGCTGTTGCTCAGGAAGCCGACGGTCATGCCGCTGAGGTCGGTCGCGGTGGTGCGCGCGATCGATCGCGGTGCCGCCTCGTTGCTCGTCGGGTTGACGATCGTGATGCCCATCGGTGCCTCCTTGACGTGGGATGCCGTGACCCGGATCATAGGCATCTCAGAAGTTACGAACAAGAGATATTACGAGATTCGTAATAAATGGGAGGGGCGCAGATGGGCTCTCGACGGGCGCTCGGCGCTGAGGTCTCGTCCGACGGCACGTGGACCAACTTCTCCCGGCGCGTGAGCGTGCGCCCGCGTCGTACCGTCGCGCCGGCGGACCTCGACGAGCTCCGCCGGGTGCTGGAGGAGGCCGTCGCCGACGGTCTGCGCGTGCGTGTCGTCGGCGCCGGACACTCCTACAACGACGTGGCCGTCGCGCCGGAGGTCCAGGTCTCGCTCGATCGGCTCGACCGGGTGCTCGACGTCGATCCGGCCGCGGCGCAGCTGACCGTCCAGGGCGGCGCCCGGCTCTTCGAGATCCGCGCCGAGATGGCCAGGCACGGCCTGGCCTTCGCGAACATGGGGGACATCGACCGCCAGTCCATCGGCGGCGCGCTCTCCACCGGGACCCACGGCACCGGCCTCCGGATGCCGGCGTTCGCCTCGCAGGTCGTCGCGCTGGAGCTGATGCTCGCCGACGGCTCGACCGTGCGGTGCACCGCCGACGAGGGTGGCGACCTGTGGGACGCGGCCCGGGTCGGCCTCGGCGCGCTCGGCATCATCGTCTCGGTCACGATCCAGGCGGTGCCGGCGTACAACCTGCGGCGGTCGGACTCGGTGGTCACCCGGGAGCAGGCGTTCGCGCTGCTGGCGGACCCGCCGACGCTCGACCGGCACGACCACATCGGGCTGTACTTCATGCCCTACATCGACCAGGTGCTGATGTGGACCGCCGAGCGCACCAGCGACCCGGTCGACAAGCCGTCGGCGCTCGGCGAGTGGTTCCGCGACGTCGTGAAGGTCAACTACGGGCTCGAGGCGATGGGCACGGTGGCACGCCGCGCGCCCCGGCTGGTGCCCGCGCTGTCGCGCGCGTTCGCGAAGGGGATCAAGCCCGAGACCACGGTCGACACGTACGACAAGGTGTTCCTGCGGCCGCTGTTCGTGCGCCACGACGCGTGGGAGTTCGCGGTGCCGCTGGGCTCCGCCGGTGACAGCGTGCGTGCGCTGATGGCCAGCATCGAGGGCTCCCGCCTGCCCTATGCGTTCCCCTGCGAGACGCGCATCGCGCCGGCCGAGACGGCATGGCTGCACCCGACGTACGGCCGGCCGTCGGCCTGCATCGGCGCGGCCATCTACCCCGGCGTCGACGTCGAGGACGCCTGGGCCGAGGCGCAGCGGGCGGCCGTCGCCGCCGGCGGGCGGCCGCACTGGGGCAAGTGGCACACGCTCGGCGCCGCCGAGCTGAGCGGGCTCTACCCGCGCTGGGACGACTTCGCGGAGCTGCGCGGCCGGCTCGATCCGTCGGGGCTGTTCGGCAGCCCTGCCATCGACCGCCTCCTCGGGCCGGTCGGTGGATCGACCCTCTAGGGTCGGGCCATGGCGAAGAAGGGGTCGGGAGCCAGCGATCGCGAGATCGAGGGGCTGATGCGCCTGGTCCACGTGATCGAGGCCCAGCACCGCGCCCGGCCGACCTCCGCCCTCGACCTCCGCGCCCGCATGCTGATCCAGGAGCTCGGTCTCAACGGCGAGACCCCGATCGTCTCGGTCCGCCAGTCGCTGCGGCTCTCACCCTCGACGCTCACCTCGCTCGCCGACCGGCTCGAGCGCGACGGGTACCTCGAACGCCGCCGCCACCCCACCGACCGACGGGCCGTCGTACTTGCCCTCACCGCGACCGGGAAGCGTGCCTACCTGGCGGAGAAGGAGTTCTACCGCCACCTCATCGACGACTCGCTCAGCCCGCTCGATGCCGACGCACGGGCTCATGTGCTGGCTGCGTTGGGGGGCATGACCCAGCCCGTTGGCGAGCTGTAACACGTCGTTCGCTCGTCCTCCACGCCGATCGCGGCTGTAACACGTCGTTCGCGGAACTGGTCGGTCGTGCACTGCTGTTGTACGCCGACGCAGCGATCTTCTACAGCAGTCCACGGCGTGCAAGATCAGCGAACGACGTGTTACAGCAGCCGACGGCCGGCAACATCAGCGAACGACGTGTTACAGCTCCCGACCCGACCACAGACACCCTCCACCAATGCAGCTCAGATCTGGGCCCAGGCCTTCTCTAGCACCCCGCGGATGATCTGCTCCATCTCGTCGAAGTGCTCCTGGGTGCAGACCAGCGGGGGCGAGAGCTGGATGACCGGGTCGCCACGGTCGTCGGCGCGGCAGTAGAGGCCGGCGTCGTACAGGCCCTTGGAGACGAAGCCGTAGAGGATGCGCTCGCACTCCTCGTCGGTGAAGGACTCCTTGGTGGCCTGGTCCTTGACCAGCTCGATGCCGTAGAAGAAGCCCTCGCCGCGGACGTCGCCCACGATCGGGAGGTCGTTGAGCTTCTCCAGGGTCGCGCGGAAGGCCGGGGCGTTGGTCTGGACGCCGTCGAGGATCTTCTCGTCCTCGAAGATCTGCAGGTTGCGCAGGCCCACGGCGGCGGAGACGGGGTGGCCGCCGAAGGTGTAGCCGTGCGCGAACGACGCGGCGCCGGTGCGGAAGGGCTCGAACAGGCGGTCCGAGGCGATCATCGCGCCGAGCGGGGAGTAGCCGGACGTGAGGCCCTTCGCGCAGGTGATGATGTCGGGCTCGTAGTCGAACTTCTCCGCGCCGAACATGGTGCCGAGCCGGCCGAACGCGCAGATGACCTCGTCGGAGACCAGCAGCACGTCGTACTCGTCGCAGATCTCGCGGACCCGCTGCCAGTAGCCGGGAGGGGGCGGGAAGCATCCGCCGGCGTTCTGGACGGGCTCCAGGAACACCGCGGCGACGGTGTCGGGGCCCTCGTTCTCGATCGCGACCGCGATCTGGTCGGCGGCCCAGCGGCCGAACGCCTCGGGGTCGGAGCCGTCCAGGAGGCCGCCGGTGATGTCGGAGGCGCGGTAGACGTTGGTGTTCGGCACCCGGAAGGTCGAGGGGACCAGCGGCTCGAACTGCTGCTTGAGGTTCGGCAGGCCGGTGATCGAGAGGGCGCCCTGGGTGGTGCCGTGGTAGGCGATCGAGCGGCTGATCACCTTGTGCTTCATCGGCTTGCCGGTGAGCTTGAAGTAGTTCTTGGCGAGCTTCCACGCCGACTCCACGGCCTCGCCGCCGCCGCTGGTGAAGAAGACGCGGTTGAGGCTGCCTGGCGCGTACGACGCGATCTTGTCCGCGAGCTCGATGGCGGCCGGGTGGGCGTAGGACCACAGCGGCATGAACGCCAGCTCCTGGGCCTGCTTGGCGGCGGCCTCCGCGAGCTCGGTGCGGCCGTGGCCGAGCTGGCTGACGAACAGGCCGGCGAGGCCGTCGAGGTAGCGCTTGCCGTGGTTGTCGTACAGGTAGACGCCCTCACCGCGGACGATGACGGGCACGTCGTGCTCGGGCCCGCTGCCGTCGTACCGGCCGTGCTGGGTGAAGTGCATCCACAGGTGGTCCTTGGCGGCGCGCTGCAGCTGGGAGTCGTCCATGGCCCCATGGTTGCCGCCAGAGGCCGCCGATGCAAGCCCTGGGCGAGGGATTTCGTGGTCACGGCGGGCTACGACAACGGATTCCGCATGAAATACCCGGTTTGACCCTCCTGAATCCGTCGTCGAGCCGCTATGGTCCCTCCATGGCTGAGGCAACCGAGCACACCTCCTTCCGCAACGTGGTCGACGGCGAGCTGGTCGAGGCGGTCGCCGGGGCGACCTACGACGTCGTCGACCCGGCCACCGGCACGGTCTACGCGCGCGCCCCGCTGTCGGGCCCCGAGGACGTCGATGCGGCGTACGCCGCCGCCGACCGCGCCTTCGACGGCTGGGCAGGCACGACGCCGAAGGAGCGTGCCCGGGCCCTGCTCCGGATCGCCGACGCGATCGACGAGCGCGCCGAGGAGATCTGCCGCGTGGAGGTGAGGGACACCGGCAAGCCGTTCCAGGTCACCATGGACGAGGAGATGCCGATCAGCGGCGACCACTTCCGCTTCTTCGCCGGAGCGGCGCGGGTGCTGGAGGGCAAGGCGGCGGGGGAGTACCTCGAGGACCACACCAGCTGGATCCGTCGCGAGCCGGTCGGCGTCGTGGGCCAGGTGACGCCCTGGAACTACCCGCTCATGATGATGATCTGGAAGATCGCGCCGGCGATCGCGGCCGGCAACACCGTCGTCCTCAAGCCGAGCGACACGACCCCCGCGAGCTCCACCCTGCTGGCCGGGATCTGTCAGGAGTTCCTGCCGCCCGGCGTGCTCAACGTCGTCTGCGGCGACCGCGACACCGGCCGCGCGCTGGTCGCGCACGGCACGCCGCAGATGGTCTCGATCACGGGCTCGGTCCGGGCCGGGATGGAGGTCGCGGGCTCGGCAGCAGCCGACCTCAAGCGGGTCCACCTCGAGCTCGGCGGCAAGGCGCCGGTCGTGGTCTTCGACGACGCCGACGTGGCGAAGGCGGCCGAGGCGATCGCCACGGCGGGCTACTTCAACGCCGGCCAGGACTGCACCGCCGCGACTCGCGTGCTCGCCGGGCCCGGCATCCACGACGACCTCGTCGCGGCCCTCGCGGACGAGGCGCGCGCCATCCGCACCGGCATGCCCGACGACGACGTCCTGTACGGCGCCCTCAACAGCGCCGACCAGCTCGCCCGGGTCAGCGGCATGGTCGATCGTCTCCCCGACCACGCGCGCATCGAGACCGGCGGCCGTCGGGCCGACGTCGCCGGCGGCGAGGGCGGCTACTTCTACGAGCCGACCGTCCTGTCCGGCCTGCGCCAGGACGACGAGCAGATCCAGACCGAGATCTTCGGCCCGGTCATCACCGTCCAGCGCTTCGCCGACGAGGCCGAGGCGCTGCGGATGGCCAACGACGTGCAGTACGGCCTCTCGTCGTCGGTCTGGACCAAGGACCACGGCCGCGCGATGCGGATGAGCCGCCGCCTCGACTTCGGGGTGGTGTGGATCAACACCCACATCCCGTTCGTGTCCGAGATGCCGCACGGTGGTTTCAAGCACTCCGGCTACGGCAAGGACCTGTCGATGTACGGGCTCGAGGACTACACGCGCATCAAGCACGTCATGAGCTACATCGGCGACTGAGCGGAGCGAACATGGCGGATCACGGCGTCAACACGCCAGGGATCGGTGGCTACCTGCTGATGACCGTGGTCGCGCTCGTCGTCTCGCCGTTGGTGCTGGGCAGCTTCTTCGGGATCGCCGGCGCGGAGAGCACCGACAGCGTGGGCACCGTGATCGGCACGACGCTCTGGATGATCGTCGTCGTCGCGATCTTCCAGCTGGTGATCGCGGTGCCGCTCGCGCTGGTGTCGCTGCCGGTCGTCCACCTGCTCTGCCGCCGCGTCCGTGCCCAGTGGGTGCACGTGGTCGTGTTCGGGATCGTGCCGCTGCTGGCGTTCATGGTCTGGGTCGGCATCGAGGCGGGTCGCGACGGCTGGACCTGGAACGGCGCCGGAGAGGCGGCCTTCATCGGCGGGGTGGCGGCGATCGGTGCGATGGCCGGCCGTGCGGTCATGATCCCGCTCGTGCACCGGCGCCGCCGCGACGACGCGATCGTCGCGGCCGCCACCGCCGGTGCCGCCGGCGTCAGCGGCCCCATCCCGAGCTGACCGCGCTGCGGCGTACGGCCTCCCAGGCGTCGAGGTACGCCGGCATCGCGTCCTCCGCCTCGCTCTCGAGGTCGGCCGCGAGGCGGACGAGCGAGCCGGCCGGCTCCGCGGCACCGAGGTCGCGCGCGAGGCCCGCGGCGACCACGAGGTCGTGCTGGTCGCCGAGGACGTCCTGCAGCTGCTTCAGCGCACCGATCGCCGCGGACGCCCCGAGTCCGTCGAGCTGCTCGGCGGCCTCGAGGAGGTAGCGGAGCCGCTTCGCGGCCTTGCGCACCTCGTGCAGCGCGGCCCACCGGTCGGCATCGGTGGTACGACGACCCGCGCGCTCGACGAGACGGGCCACGCGTCGTACCTCCCGGCGGGCGAGGCGCGGCACCTCGTCGCGCGCCGGCCGGTCCGCGTGCGCGGTGGTGGGCGGGTCGGCGACCAGGCGGCCCAAGGCGTGGAGCAGCGCCTCGGTGCGTCCGCCGGCGGCGACGGCCGCGGTGCGAGCGCGCTCGCGACGGCCCGCGAGCACGGAGCGCACGAGGGCGCGGTCGGAAGGGTCGTCGATGCGCGGGAGGAGGACGTCGCCGACCACCTCGACGTCGCGCGGGCCGCCGAGCGCGCGCCGCAGCGCCCGCGCCTCCTGCCGCACGGGCCGTGCCGCCCGCTTGCCGTACGCCGCCGCGCCGGTCGCCAGCGTGCTCTGGATCCTGCGCAGCGCGACCCGCAGGTCGTGGAGGTCCTCGCCGCCCACCGGTCCGCCGGGAGCGTCGGTGGTGAGGCGGCGTACCTCCACGGCCTGGTGGGCGAGGTAGTCGTGCAGGCACGCTCCGAGCGACTGGCGGACCATGGCCGCACCTCCCGTATGCTGACGTCCTGGACCCACTCTCTCGCGCGGGTCCTTGCCGATCCATCGTCCGCGCGAACGAGCTGTGGGATGAGCCACATTGATTCCACCCCGGCGTGCGTACCCGCCCATGGGGGTGCGAGGGTGGCGGCTGCGGACGACGGCGTCCACGTATCAGGCAGCAACATCTCGGTGGCGTCGCGTCCTCTTTTCTGAGGTAACGTCGCCACACCCTGAACAGGACCGAAAGGCTGGCAAGGCATGGTGGATGTGGAGCGGGCGCTCGATGAGGCAGGCCTCACGAACCCCCACGTTCGTGAGTACGTCGCGCACTGGGCGGGGGTGACGGGCGCCGACCGTGTCGAGGTCGTATCGGAGGCGGACGACGCGCGCCTGATCCAGGAGGCGCTCGACGCGGGCGAGCTCTTCCCCGCCGGCGAGGGCCGCTACTACTCGCGGTCCTACTTCAAGGACACCGCGCGGGCCGAGGAGCGCACGATCGTCGCGACGTCCGACGAGCGTGACAAGGGCACCTACAACAACTGGAAGCCCGCGGCGCAGATGAAGCCGAAGCTCGTCGAGCTGATGACCGGCGCCTCGCAGGGCAAGACCATGTACGTCATCCCCTACCTGATGGCGCCCAAGGGCTCGCCCCTGGACAAGTTCGCCGCCGGTGTGGAGCTGACCGACAACCGCAACGTGGTCATGCAGATGATCCGCATGGCGCGCGTCGACATCGACTACATCAACGGCATCGGCGACGACTTCGTCAAGGCCGTGCACGTGACCGGCGACCTGGAGAACCTCGGCCAGGGCACCGCCGACGACAAGCGCTACTTCGTGACCGTCGCCGACGAGCGCACGATCCTGCACTTCGGCTCGTCGTACGGCGGCAACGCGCTGCTCGGCAAGATCGCCCACGGCCTGCGCCAGGGCTCCTACGACGGCTGGAAGAACGGCTTCCTGGTGGAGCAGTTCATGCTGCTCGGCATCACCGACAAGGAGACCGGCAAGAAGTACAACATCTGCGGCGGCTTCCCGTCGGCCTCCGGCAAGACCAACCTCGCGATGACGCTGGCGCCGGACATGCTCGGCGACCGCTACTACGTAGAGTTCTACGGCGACGACATCGCCTGGATCTGGGTCGACGACGAGGGCGTCCTGCGCGGCTTCAACCCGGAGAACGGCGTCTTCGGCGTCGCCAAGGACACCAACGAGAAGACCAACCCGACGGCGATCGAATCGATCCAGCCGAACATGGGCGCGATCTTCACCAACGTGGCCTACAACGAGAAGACCCAGGAGGTCTGGTGGGAGGGCAAGGGCGAGAAGCCCACCGACCTCGACGGCTGGCTCGACTGGAAGGGCGAGAAGATCGCCGACCGTGAGGGCGAGGCCGTCGACGCGCCCTGGGCGCACCCGAACTCCCGCTTCACCACCCAGCTCGCGAACGTTCCGAACGTCGCCGACGACTGGGACGACCCGGCCGGCGTGGAGATCCACGGCATCATCTTCGGCGGCCGCACCCGCGACCGCGAGCCGCTGATCCGTGCGATCGACGACATCGCCGAGGGTGTGTACGACGGCCTCACGCTGGGCGCCGAGGCGACCGCCGCGGCCGACGGCCTCGAGGGCGTGCTGCGCTACGACCCGATGTCGATGCGTCCCTTCATGTCCTACCCCGAGGCCGACTACGCCGCCCACTGGCTCAAGGTGATCGGTGCGGCCAAGAACAAGCCGGTCTTCGCGCACGTCAACTGGTTCCAGCGCGGCGAGGACGGCCACTTCCTGTGGCCCGGCTACCGCGAGAACCTCCGCCCGCTGGTCTGGCTCATGCAGTACCGCAACGGCGAGGTCACCGGGGTCGAGACGCCCGTCGGCGTCATCCCCGCCCGCGACGAGCTGCTGCTCGACGGGCTCGACGACCAGGGCCTGGCCGACCTCGACACCGTGCTGACCATCGACAGGGAACGCTGGCAGCAGGAGATGGGCTACCGCGAGAAGCACCTCGCGCAGTTCGAGGGTCTGCCCGAGGAGATCTGGGAGGCCCACCGCCGGGTCGCCCAGGCGCTCGAGGGTTGATTGAGCCGAGAGCAAGGCTGAACGAGGGCCCGCATCCCGCGAGGGGTGCGGGCCCTCGGCCGTGTTGGGGCCGCGGCTCAGGTGAGCGCGCGATCCAGGAGGAGGGCCAGCGCCCGGTCGGCGTCGAGGGTGCCGACGGCGTCGGTCGTACGCCGGCTGACCAAGGCGGCCAGACCCTGCACCCCGGCCCACAGCGCCAGTGCCTCCTCGCCCGGCACCTCGCGGGCGACGGGCACGCGAAGGGCGGCCGCCGACCTGCTCCGTTCCGGCGGCCTGTGAGCGGTCCACCCCGAAGGCTCGCGCTCGCCCGACCGGCGACCGCATCGCGGGCACACCGGCGCCGTACGCCGCCACCGATGACCTGATGGGCCGCATCCGGGCACTCACGGGCCAGGACTACGTCGACCGTTCGTGATCGGGCCACCAGGGCTACAAGTTCGACGGGATCGCCTCCGGGAGGGCTCAGGACGGACCGAACTTGTCGTGCTGGTGCCCGTCACCCCGGGCGGTGCGGTCCCAGCCGGGTCAGGCGCGCGGCAACGGCCTCGCGTGCCGGGTCCGCGTCACACCGGGCCGGTGTCGGCGTACGCTCCGCGCCATGCGTGCCGTCGTCTGCCACCAGTCCGAGCTCTCGGTGCAGGAGGTGCCCGACCCGACGCCCGGGCCCGGCCAGCTGGTGATCGAGGTCGAGCGGTGCGGGATCTGCGGCTCCGACCTGCACGCGCGGACCAACGGCGACGAGACGGCCAAGGACGTCGCCGAGCTCGGGTACGACGACTTCATGCGTTCCGACCAGCACGTCGTGATGGGCCACGAGTTCGTCGGCACGGTCGCCGACTACGGTCCGAAGACGCGGAAGGCGTGGCCGGTCGGCACCCGCGTCGTGTCGCTGCCCGTCCTCCGCCAGGGCGGCGAGATCCAGCTGACCGGCCTGTCGGAGAAGGCCCCCGGCGGGTACGCCGAGCGCGTGCTCTGCACCCAGTCGATGACCATGCCCGTGCCCGACTCGGTGTCCGTCGAGGCCGCCGCGCTCGTCGAGCCGATGGCCGTCGCGCTGCACGCCGTGCGCAAGGGCCAGGTCGGGGCCAAGGACACCGCCGTGGTGCTGGGCTGCGGCCCGATCGGCCTCGCGGTGATCTCGATGCTCAAGGCCAGCGGGGTGCGGCACGTCGTGGCGTCGGACTTCAGCGCCGGTCGTCGTGCGCTCGCCGAGCGGTGCGGCGCCGACGTCGTGGTCGACCCGGCCGCGGAGTCGCCCTGGACCGGCTTCAAGGACAGCAGGCGCTACCTGACCGAACCCACCGCCCTGGCCGGCATGGGCATCGACGCGATGGACAAGCTGACCGCCGTACCCATGCTTCCGTGGGCGCACGTCATGCGGGCGGCGGAGAAGGCGGGGGCGACGCCTCGGGGGCCGATCGTGTTCGAGTGCGTCGGAGTGCCCGGGATGATCGAGCACGCGATCACCAACGCGCCGCTGCTGTCGCGCATCGTCGTGGTCGGCGTCTGCATGGCGCCGGACAGCTTCCGCCCGTCGATGGCGATCAACAAGGAGGTCGAGCTGCGCTTCGCGTTCGCCTACGACCCCAGCGAGTTCCACCAGACGCTGCAGTGGATCGCGAAGGGCAAGGTCGACGTCGCGCCCCTGGTCACCGGGACGGTCGGCCTCGGCGGTGTGGCCGGTGCGTTCGGCGACCTCGCCGATCCGGAGCGGCACGCGAAGATCCTGGTCGACCCGAGCTCGTGACAGTTTCACCGGCCGGCCGGTGGACCTGTCACTGGGACGAAGAACCTTCCTCGTCCAGGTGACAGTTTCTCCGGCCGGCCGGAGAAACTGTCACGTCGGAGTGACCCGCCGGCGCCGGCGCCGGCCCACCACCGCGACGAAGATGAGCGTGGCGACGACTGCGATGCCCACGAGGATGCCGACGAGGGTCACGCCGGTCAGGTAGAGGCCGCCGAGGTTCAGGTGTACGCCCGGGTACCAGGTCAGCGTGCCGACGATGGCACCGTGCCGCTTGCCGTACTCCGTCGGGATGCTCCACTTGTTGATGAGGTGGGAGTGTCCCGGGTCGGACTGAGTGACCGGCGGCTCCTGCGAGCCCATCCAGTGGATGCGGTGGTCGTGCCAGGTGGCGACGTCGGTGGAGGCGATCCTCACCCACACCGGCGGCTTGTCGGCGTTCGCCTGCTGGGGCAGGGTGCCGATCGTCTGCTCCTTGTTGAGGTACGTCGCCGGCGAGAGCTTGTTCTGCCAGACCCCGTGGTCAGTGATCTTGAGGTAGGGCTCGTGCTGGTAGCCGTCGACGTACAGCGGCGTCGAGGTGGTGTTGGTGACCGTGATCGACTCGCCGTTGGGCGCGGCCTTGGCGCTCACGCCGGCGACCTTCGGCTGGATGCCCGTCACGACCGTGCGGAACTGCGCCAGCAGCGCGGCGTCGGCCGGCCGCGGCACGACGACCACGACGGCCAGCGCGGCCAGCAGCGCGACCACGACCTGGTGGAGCGCGAGCCGACCGGAGGTGCGCACGCGAGCATCCTCTCGTGGACGGAGGGGACGCATCGGGTCAGGACCGCTTCCGCGTGGCACCGAGCACGACGCCGCCGGCCGCGAGGAAGAGCGCGACGACCGACAGGCCGAGCGCCCAGTCGGCGCGCGTGCTGCCGCTCGAGCCACCGGAGCCAGAGGAGCCAGAGGAGCCGGCGGCGGATCCGCCGGAGGTCTCACCGCCGGCCGGGGTGATCGTCACCGTCGGTGCGGGGTGTGCGGGCTCGGGCTGGCCGGAGACGGTCGGGTCGATCCAGCGCACGATGTCGCCGTTGGAGTAGGTCTGCAGTGCCTTGAACACCAGCGAGCCGGAGTCGGGCAGCGGGCCGAGCGAGACGTCGAACTCCTCGAACTGGCCGGGCTGGATCGCCGACTTCTTCGAGGTCGCGGTCCAGGTGATCTCCGAGACCGCCGAGGAGAACTGGCCGTCGTCGGTGGTGATCGGCTTCTTCAGGTGCTTCTCGGCGACCTTGTAGGTCCAGCCGGGCAGGGGCTTGACCTGGACCGCGCCGAAGGGGTGGTCCGCCGGGAAGAACACCTGCACCTTCGTCGTCGAGGCGTTGTCCTCCTCGGTCGGCACCTGGAAGGCCAGCGTGCTGTCGCCGCCACCCGGGGCGGTGGGCGGGTCGACGGTCACGTGGGCGAAGGCCGGTCCGGTCAACGCGACGAGGCCGAGGGTCGTCGTACCGGCGAGGGCGAGGGACATGCCGCGTCTGCTTGGGCGCATGGTCATACGATGCCGGACGGAACTGAGGACCGGATAAGACAGGCTGCCTGCATGACGTCAACGCTGCGCACCGCGGTCGTCGCGGCGTTCGCCGGTCTGCTCGTGCTCCTCGCCGCGCCCGCCTTCGCCCATGCCAGCGTCGAGGGCAGCAGCCCCGCGCCGGGAGCCCTGCTGCATGCTGCGCCGACCCAGGTGACCATCACCTTCGACGAGAACGTGACCGCGGTGCCGGAGGCGGTCCGGGTCTACGGGCCGGGCGGCTCGCGGGTCGACAGCGGCTCGCTGCTGCGGCCCGGCGGAGACGACGCCAAGGTCGGCGTGGCCGTCGACGCGCACGCCGAGGGCACGTACCTGGTGGCCTGGCGGGTCGTGTCGGCCGACTCGCACCCGGTCTCGGGTGCCTTCACGTTCTCGGTCGGGCGCCGCTCCGCGGCTCCGAGCGCTCCCGCGATCACCTCGGACACGACGCTGTCGGTGGTCCTTGGCGCGGCCCGCGCCGTCGGGTACGCCGGCTCGGCGCTGCTGCTCGGCGGCACGCTGCTCCTCGCGCTGGCGGGCGGCACGGGCTCGCTCGGGTCGGCGCGCTCGCGCCGGCGCCTGCTCGGCCTCGGCGTCGGCTGCCTGGTGCTCGCCGCCCTCGTCGCGCTCCTCCTCCAGGGCGGTTACGACGCCGGCATGGGCCTGTCCTCGTTCGGCAGGCCGGTGCTGGTGAAGGGCGTGCTCGGCACGACGTTCGGCCGCGGCCTGCTGGTGCGCCTCGTCGGCGCGCTCGGGTTCGCGGCGCCGCTCTGGTGGGTCCGCGGACGGCTGCGCGCGGCGCTGCTCGTCGCGTTCGGGGCAGTCCTCGTCGCGTCGTTCGCGATGACCGGCCACGGCGTGACCAACGCGCTGATGTTCGTCTCCACCAGCCTGCACGTCGCCGTCGCGTCGCTCTGGATCGGCGGCCTCGCCGGACTCGTCGCCTGGGCGCTGCGCGACCCCGCCGCCCACGCCGATACGCTCGCCCGTTTCTCCCGGGTCGCGCTCTGCTGCGTCGGCGTGCTCGTGGTGACCGGCGGCTTCCAGGCCTGGCGGCAGGTCCGCGAGTGGGGCGCGCTCACCGGTACGACGTACGGCCGCGAGCTGCTGGTCAAGCTCGGCCTGGTCGTCCTCGTGCTCGTCGCGGCCGGCCTCTCCCGCCAGTCGGTACGACGGCGGGCGGACGCACCGCTCGGCGTCCTGCGTCGCGCGGTCGGCGTCGAGCTGGTGCTGGGCCTGTGCGTGTTCGGGGTGACCGCGTCACTGGCGGCGACGCAGCCGGCGTACTCGGCGTACCACCCGGTGGTGTCGGCGGACCTGAAGGCCGGGCCGGACCTCGTGCAGCTCTCCGGCGTGCCGACCGGCGAGCAGCAGATGGACCTCCACGTCTACGTGTTCGGCAAGGACCAGCAGCCGAGCACGCCCAAGCAGATGACCGTCACGGTCTCGCTCGCGTCGGCCGACCTCGGACCGCTGCCCATCACGCTGACGAACGCCGGCCCGGGCCACTACGTCGGGCAGGTCGTCGTACCGGTGCAGGGCGACTGGACCGTCGCCGTCACGGTGCGGACGTCCGCGATCGACGAGTACACGGTCACGAACCCGCTGCCGATCCGCTGACGGGTCAGCCGCGCGCGAGCGCCCGCCCCAGGTTGCGGCCGCTGAAGATGCAGCCGCCGAGGAAGGTCCCCTCGAGCGCGTTGTAGCCGTGCACGCCGCCGCCGCCGAAGCCGGCGACCTCGCCGGCGGCGTACAGGCCCGGGATCGTCTCGCCGGTGGGTCGCACGACCTGCGAGTCGAGGTTGGTGGCGATGCCGCCGAGCGTCTTTCGGGTCAGGATGTTGAGGCGTACGGCGATGAGCGGGCCGTGCGCCGGGTCGAGGAAGCGGTGGGGCTTGGCGACGCGGACGATCTTGTCGGTCCACGACCTGCGGGCGTTGGCGATCGACATCAGCTGGAAGTCCTTGCTGAAGCCGTTGGTCAGCTCGGCGTCGCGCGCCTCGACCTGGCGGCGGAGGGTGATCGCGTCGAGCTCGGGACCGCGCGGGGGGGAGTCGGAGCGCACGACGCCGTTCATCTTCGTGACGAGCTCCTCGATCGTGTCGGCCACGACGAAGTCGACGCCGTGCTGCTTGAACGCCTCGACCGGGCCGGGCGCGCCCTTCGCCGCCCGCGACCTGAGCATGAACCTGAGGTCCTTGCCGGTGATGTCGGGGTTCTGCTCCGAGCCCGACAGCGCGAACTCCTTCTCGATGATCGACTGCGTCAGCACGAACCACGTGTAGTCGTGGCCGGTGCGGCCGATCTCGGCGAGGGTGCCCAGGGAGTCGAAGCCGGGGTAGTTCGGGGCGGGCAGCCGCTTGCCGGTCGCGTCGAACCACATCGAGCTCGGGCCGGGGATGATCCGGATCGCGTGGTCGGGCCAGACGGGGTCCCAGTTGTGGATGCCCTCGGTGTAGTGCCACATCCGGTCGGAGTTGACCAGCCGCGCACCGGCGGCCTGCGCGATGCCGAGCCCGCGCCCGTCGACGTACGCCGGGACGCCGCTGATCATGTGCCTCGGCGCCGGACCCATCCGGTCGACGGGCCAGTTGGCGCGGATCATCTCGTGGTTGTGGCCGATGCCGCCGGTGGTGATCGCGACCGCCGGGGCGTCGTACTCGAACTCCCGGGCGACCTCGCGGGACGACGCGACCCCGCGCTCCTCCGAGGACGGCTCCAGAACTGCGCCGCGCACGCCGGTGGCCGCGCCGTCGTGGAGCACGACCTCGTCGACGCGGTGGCGGAAGGCGAACCGCACCAGCCCGCGTCGCTCGGCCTCGAGGACCGGCTCGAGGAAGACCCGGACGACCTCGGGGCCGGTGCCCCAGGTCAGGTGGAAGCGGGGGACGGAGTTGCCGTGACCGGCGGCGTCGCCGCGGCCGCGCTCGGCCCAGCCGACGAACGGCAGCACCCGCAGGCCGAGCGAGCGGACGTAGTCGCGCTTCTCGGTCGCGGCGAACCGGACGTACGCCTCGGCCCACTTGCGCGCCCAGTGGTCCTGGCCCGGCGTGCCGTCGGGCTGGTCCTCGGTGCGGTCGAAGCCGGCCGAGCCCTGCCAGTCCTGCCAGGCGAGCTCGTAGGAGTCCTTGATGCCCATCCGGCGCTGCTCGGGGGAGTCGACGAAGAAGAGCCCGCCGAGCGACCAGAACGCCTGGCCGCCGAGGTTCTTGCTGTTCTCCTGGTCGAGGACCAGGACGCGCTTGCCCGCCCGGGTCGCCTCGTACGTCGCCACCAGGCCGGCCAGACCCGCTCCGACGATGATGGCGTCCGGCTTGAAGTCCTCGATCTTCGCGGTCACGCGTCCGAGGGTAGGGGCCGGATGCCGCCCGCGGGAGTGAGGGTCGCCGGATTGGGCAGCGCGAGATGGGTGGGAGTGGTGCGACCGCGCAGCGTCGTCGCGCCGGCGTCGAGCCACAGGCCGGCCTCGGACGCGCCGGCCTCGCGGGCGGCGACCACGGAGTCCCACGCCGCGACGACTCCGCCGGGGAGCTCCTTGGCGAGGTCGGTGAGGCGCGACGCGGAGTTCACGGCGTCGCCGATGACGGTGTACTCGAAGCGCTGCTCGTGGCCGACGTTGCCGGCCACGACCGTGCCGGTGGCGACACCGATGCCCGCCCCGATCTCGGGCAGCTCCTCCTGCAGCCGCACCGCGATCGCGCGCGCCGCCGACAGCGCGGCCGCCGCGTGGTCGGGCATCTCGGCGGGCACGCCCCAGACCGCCAGCACCTCGTCACCGATGAACTTGTTGACCAGCCCGTGGTGGCGGCCGACCTCGTCGACCACGACCCCGAAGAAGCGGTTGAGCACGCTCACCACCTCGTCGGCCGGCCGGTTCGAGGCGTACGACGTGGAGCCGACCAGGTCGACGAACAGGACGCTCGCCACGCGGGTGTCGCCACCGAGCGAGATCTCGCCGGTGTCGGAGGCGGTCGCCGCCGCGGCGACCTCGTGGCCGACGTGGCGGCTGAACAGGTCGCGGATCTTCTCCCGGTCGCGCAGCCCGCGCAGCATCTCGTTGAAGCCGCTCTGCAGGGCGCCGAGCTCGGTGCCGTCGTACACGGGCACCTCGGCGTCGTAGTTGCCCTCGCCGACCTCGCGCAGCGCGATCCGCAGCGACTCGATCGGCGCCCGGACGGAGCGGGCGTTGAGGTCGGTGAGGAGAAGCCCGGTGGCGAGGACCACGAAGCAGACGGTGATCGTGACGATCGAGAGCTGGTCGACCGTCGCCCGGTCGCTCCGCAGGGTGGTGATGGTGACGAGCAGCAGCCCGACCACCGGGGCTCCCGTGCCGACCACCCAGAACAGCACCATGCGCGGCCCGACGCCGACGTAGCGCACCCGGCGGGTGACGGTCATGCCGGCCAGCGCGCGGGCCGAGACCGGCCGCAGCGCGAACTCGCAGAAGAGGTAGCCGGCACCGGAGGTGACCATCGCGCCGACCAGACCGGTCAGCGCGGCGACCATCGCGCGCTCGGGCTGCACGACCAGCAGCGTGACGACCGCGGAGGCGACCGACAGCATCCAGAGCGCGAAGAAGATGAGCGTCAGGTCGAGCGGGACGCGCAGGCTGCGCATGCGCTGCTCGTCGGTGGGCTCCTCGCTGCGGATGGCCCAGCGCAGGGTGCGGACGGCGTGGGTCGTGCCGAGGACGCTCCCGACGATGGCCGAGACGCCGATGACGGTCGGCATGCCGATCCACAGCGCGACGCGGCTGCTCGGGGTGAGCGGCGCCAGCGGCACCGCCCACAGGTTGATCGCGACCGTGACGAGGCCGCCGATGCTGTTGGTGCCGAGCAGGAGCACCGTGATCAGCGCCTGGATGCGGATGCGCAGCCGCCGTGGGTCCTGGCCGCGCGGCCCCAGCAGCCGGGAGCCGAAAGGCGTGTGCCGCGCGGGAGGCGTCGCGGCGTTCATGAGCGCTAGCCTAGTGCTTGCTGCCCGCTAGCGCCGGATCGTCACGGCGTTCTGGTTGGATCGGGCCATGGGCACGACCAGCGGGTTCGACGCCGCCGAGATCACCGATGCCTACGCCGGGTTCCACGCCCGCGTCGCGGGGTTCGTGGAGAGCGGCGACTGGTCCGGCTACGCCGACCTCTTCACCCCCGACGCGACGTACGTCGAGCACGCGATGGGCACCTTCCGCGGGCGCGACGAGATCCGGGCGTGGGCCATGCGCACGATGACGTCGTACCCGGGCCGGGTGATGACCGGCTTCCCGCTCGCCTGGCAGGTCGTGGACGCCGAGGCTGCGCGGCTGGTCTGCGAGGTGCGCAACCCGATGCCCGACCCCGGCGACGGGACCGTGCTCGAGGAGCCCAACATCACGATCATGACGTACGCCGGAGGCGGGCTGTTCTCGCGCGAGGAGGACGTCTACAACCCGCTGCGCTTCCACGCGATGGCGCTGCGGTGGGCGCGGATCGCCGCCGACCACGGTCGCGCCGACGACGACGTGCTCGCCTGGCTGGAGAAGTGGCGCTGAGCGTGGTCACCACCGATGCGTGAGGATCGGGGCATGGAGCGAATCACTGTTCTCGGACTCGGACGCATGGGCGCGGCGATGGCTCGCCGCTTCGCCGACCAGGGCTGGGACGTGGGCGGCTGGACCCGCTCCGGCGGCACGGTCGAGGGGATCGCGTCGTACGACACGGCGGCGGACGCGGTGCGCGACGCGGACGCGGTGGTGCTGTCGCTGTTCGACGGCGCCGCCTGCCGCGACGTCCTCGATGCGATCGAGGGGGCGCTGCCCGACTCCACACCCGTGGTGAACACCTCGACGGTCGGCCCCGACGAGGCGGCCGACCTCGCCGAGCGGATCGGCGGACGCTACGTGCACGCGCCGGTGCTCGGCTCGGTCCCGGCCGTCGAGGCCGGCACGCTCAACGTCCTCGCCGCGGGCGCGACCGACCAGGTGCGCGACCTGCTGACCGTGCTGGGCAACGTGCGGGTGCTGGGCGACGCCCGCGCCGCCGCCGCGCAGAAGCTCGTCGTCAACGCCTCGCTCGCGGGTTCGCTGGTGCTGGTAGGCGAGATCGTCGGCCAGGCCGAGGCGCTCGGCATCTCCCGCAAGGACGCGCTGGACGTCCTCAGCGCCGGTCCGCTCGGCGGGATCATCTCGACCAAGCGCAAGAACATCGACGACCCCGACGCCCCCGTGCAGTTCAGCATCGGCGGGCTGGCCAAGGACATCGGGCTGCTCGAGTCGGCGACCGGTCGCACCCTGACCTTCGGCGACGCGCTGCGCTCCGCGGGCGACCTCGACGGCGACATCACCGACGTCACCCGACCATGATCGCCGGCGCCGCGAGGCGAGTGATCCTCGAGATCACCGGCTGGGGCATGCTCCTCGCCGGCATCGCGGCGCTGATCCTCCCCGGGCCCGGCCTCCTGCTGGTGCTCGCCGGGCTCGTGGCGCTCTCCCGGCGCCACGCCTGGGCGGCCCGCTGGGTCGAGCCGGTGCGGGTGCGGGCGGTGCGCGGGGCCGCCCACGGCGTGCGGAGCCGACCGCGGATCCTCGGCTCCTGCCTCGGAGCGCTCTGCCTCGCCGCCCTCGGCGTGCTGTGGCTGGTGCACCCGCGTGAGCCGTCGTGGTGGCCGCTGCGGCGCACGTGGTGGCTGTTCGGCGGGTGGTGGACGGGCGCCACGCTGCTGGTGTCGTCGCTGGCCGCGTTCGCCCTGATCGGCTACTCCTACCGGCGGTTCCACGCCGACCCCGACGCCCTCGCGGCGCTCATCGCTCCGGAGACCGACCGGTAGTCGGGGTTGCGTCGTACCTCCCCACTAGGGTCGGCGGCGATGACCCTCTTCCTGCACCGCGCGCCGCGCACCGACCTGCTCGCGGACGGTCTCGCCGGTCTGCTCGCGGAGCCGCTGGCGGACCCGTTCGCCGAGGAGGTCGTGGTCGTGCCCGCGAAGGGCGTCGAGCGCTGGCTCGGCCAGCGGCTGTCGCACCACCTCGGCGTCGGGAGCCGCGGTGGCGACGGCGTGTGCGCGGGCGTGCGGTTCCTGCACCCGGGATCGCTGGTCGCGATGCTGCTCGACCGCGACCGCGACGACCCGTGGCACGCCGACCAGCTCGTCTGGCCGCTGCTGGAGACGATCGACGCCTCTCTCGGCGAGCCGTGGTGTGCGGCGCTCTCGGCCCACCTCGGCCACAGGATGACCGGCGAGGTGGGCGAGCTGCGACGCAGCCGCCGCTGGTCGGTCGCCCGGCGGCTGGCCGGCCTCCTCTCGTCGTACGCCGTGCAGCGGCCGGCGCTCCTCACGGAGTGGCGCGAGGGGCGCGACACCGACGGCGTGGGTGGCGAGCTGGCCGCCGACCTGACCTGGGAGGCCGAGCTGTGGCGTCGGCTGCTGCCACGGGTCGGCGTCGAGGCGCCCGACCAACGGCACGCCCGGGTCTGTGCACAGCTGCGGTCGACCGAGGAGACCGGTCTGGACCTGCCGGGCCGGCTGTCGCTGTTCGGGCACACCCGTCTCGCCGCGAGCGAGATCGAGCTGCTGTCCGCGCTGGGCGAGCGGCGCGACGTCCACCTCTGGCTGGCTCAGCCGTCCGGCGCGCTGTGGGACGCGGTCGTCGCGTCCGGCACGGGGGTGGTCGCGCGTGACGACGACGGCTCCGCCGACCTGGTCGGCCACCCGCTGCTGGCGTCGCTGGGCCGTGACTCGCGGGAGCTCGCTCTCACGCTGGGCGAGATCGGGCAGGACGTCTCGACAGGCTCGCCCACCCTCGGGAGCTCGACCCACGAGCGCGAGTCGCTGCTCGGGCTGCTGCAGGCCGACCTTCGGGCCAATCGCGCCCCCGACGCGTCGGAGCGGGAGCGGCGGGCGGTCGTGGCCGACGGGTCGGTGCAGGTGCATGCCTGCCACGGCGTCGCGCGGCAGGTCGACGTGCTGCGCGAGGTGCTGGTCGGGCTGCTCGCGGACGACCCCACGCTGGAGCCCCGCGACATCGTGGTGATGTGCCCCGACATCGAGACCTACGCGCCGCTGGTCTCGGCCGGCTTCGGCCTCGGCGAGGTCCTCGGCGACGGGTCGTCGGCCCACCCGGCCCACGGTCTGCGGGTGCGGCTGGCCGATCGCGCGGCCAGCAGCACCAACCCGCTGCTCGGCGTCGCCGTCGCCCTGGTCGAGCTCGCCGGCGGGCGCGTCAGCGCTCCCGAGGTGCTGGACCTGCTGTCGCGGGAGCCCTGCCGCCAGCGGTTCGGGCTCACCGACGACGACCTCGCGCGACTGACCACCTGGGTCGCCGAGTCGGGGGTCCGCTGGGGGCTCGACGCGGAGCAGCGGGCGACGTACTCGCTGGAGGGCTTCGAGCACAACACCTGGCGGATGGGGCTCGACCGGCTGCTGCTCGGTGTCGCGATGAGCGGCGACGACCACCGTCACCTCGGCCGCGGCCTGCCGCTCGACGACATCGGCGGCGGCGAGGTCGAGCTGGTCGGGTCGATCGCCGAGGCGGTCGAGCGGCTGGCGGCCTGCCTTCGCCGGCTGGAGGGCGCGCGCAGCCCGGCCGACTGGTTCGGCGCGCTGCGCGACGGCGTGCTCGACCTGTGCGAGGTCGCCGGCGACGACGCGTGGCAGCGTCCCCAGCTCGAGCGCGAGCTCGCGCGCGCCGAGGCGGGAGCCGCGGGCGGCGACGTCGCGCTGCGGCTCGCCGACGTGCGCGCCCTGCTGCACGACCGCCTCGCCGGCCGCCCGACGCGGTCGAGCTTTCGAAGTGGCCACCTCACCGTCAGCACGATGGTCCCGATGCGATCGGTGCCCCACCGCGTGGTCTGCCTGGTCGGTCTCGACGACGGCGTCTTCCCCCGCAACCCGGCCGTCGACGGCGACGACGTGCTCGCGCGCCGGCCGCTCGTGGGCGAGCGCGACCCGCGCAGCGAGGACCGCCAGGTCCTGCTCGACGCCGTGCTCGCGGCCGGCGAGCGGCTGGTGATCACCTACACGGGCGCGGAGGAGCACTCCGGTCAGGAGCGGCCGCCAGCCGTGCCCCTCGGTGAGCTGCTCGACGCCCTCGACCGCACCGTCGTTGCGCCGGTGCGCGACACGGTGGTCGTGCGCCACCCCCTCCAGCCGTACGACGTCCGCAACCACGAGCCGGGGGCGCTGGTCGGCAGCCGGCCGTTCAGCTTCGACCGGGCCGGTCTCGGTGGCGCGCGGGCCATCGTCTCCGAGCGCCGGCCGGCCCCGCCGTTCCTCGATGCGCCGCTGCCGGCCCACCCGGCGGCCGACGTCACCCTGGCCGAGCTCAAGTCCTTCCTCGTCGCGCCGGTGCGGTCCTTCCTGCGCAACCGCGCCCAGGTCGCCACGCCGTACGCCGCCGACGAGGTGGCCGACGCGATCCCGATCTCGATGGACGGCCTGGACGTGTGGAAGGTCGGCGACCGGCTGCTCCGCGAGGTGATGGGCTCCGAGGACCCGGCGGCCACCGCCGAGGCCGTGATGGTCGCCGAGCAGCTGCGCGGCACGCTGCCGCCGTACGACCTCGGGCTGTCGGCCCTCGGCGACGTCGTGGGGGCGTGCCAGCGGCTGTTCACGGCGACCGCGGGGCTGCGCACGGCCGCCTCGCGGACCCTCGACGTGGACGTCGACCTCGGCGGCGGGCGGCGCCTGACCGGCACGGTCGCGCGGGTCTACGGCAACAACGTCGTGCGGCTGTCCTACTCCCGCCTCAAGCCACGGCAGCGGCTCGAGGCCTGGCTCGACCTGCTCGCGCTGAGCGCGTCCTACCCCGACGAGCACTGGACCTCGCACGCCGTCGCGCGGGAGCGGTCGGGTCCCAAGCGGGCGCTCGGCGGCCCGATCGACCACCGCGCGACCGGCTGGCTCGCCGACCTCGTGGCGATCCACGACCTCGGCCAGACCCGCCCGCTGCCGATCCCGCTGGCCACCGCCAACGCCTGGGCCGAGGCCCATCACCGCTCGCTGCGCGGCGACCCGGTCGACGTCGCGGGCGCCGCGGCGCGGCAGTGGGTGACCGACCCCTACAACGCCTACGGCATCACCGCCGAGGACGCCGAGCCCGGCCACCAGCTGGTGTTCGGCCGCGACGCGCCGCTCGACGTGCTGCTCGACGCCGGCCTGCCCGACCTGGCCATGCGCGTCTGGGCGCCACTGCTGTCGGGCGGGGAGAGGATCGGGCCGCTGTGAGCGAGGAGATGCGCCCGTTCGACGTACGCGGGCCGCTGCCGCAGGGCACCACCCTGCTCGAGGCCAGCGCCGGCACGGGCAAGACCTGGACGATCGGCGCCCTCGTCGCCAGGTACGTCGCCGAGTCCGGCGTGCCGCTCGACCAGCTCCTCGTCGTGACGTTCGGCCGCGCCGCCAGCCAGGAGCTGCGCGACCAGGTACGCCGCCAGCTGGTCCAGGCCGAGCGCGCGCTCGCCGACCCGGCGGCGGTGGCCGACGCCGACCGCACCGAGGTGATCGAGCACCTCCTCGACGCCGACCCCGGCGAGCTGTCGCTGCGCCACCGCCGGATCGCCGAGGCGCTCGCCGACTTCGACGCGGCGACCATCGCGACGATCCATCAGTTCTGCGCGGCCGTGCTCGAGTCGCTCGGCGTGGCGGCCGACACCGACGCCCGTGCGCGACTGGTCGAGGACCTCGACGACCTGCTCGTCCAGGTGGTCGACGACCTCTACCTGCGGGCGTTCGCGCGTCAGCCCGACGGCCCGCCGCCGTTCACCCACAAGGACGCCCTGGCGATCGCGCGGGCCGCCGTCGGCGACCCGCAGGCGCTGCTGCAGCCGGCGGACGCGCCCCGCGACGACCGCGCCGGCATCCGGGTCGCGTTCGCCCAGGCGGTGCGCGAGGAGATGGAGCTGCGCAAGCGCCGCCTCGGCGTGCTCTCCTACGACGACCTGCTCGGCCAGCTGGCCGACGTGCTGGCTCGTCCCGACGCGCCGGCGCGCGACCGGATGCGGTCGCGCTGGCGGATCGTGCTGGTCGACGAGTTCCAGGACACCGACCCGGTGCAGTGGACCGTCTTCGAGCGCGCCTTCCACGGCCACGCCACGATGGTGCTGATCGGCGACCCCAAGCAGGCGATCTACGCCTTCCGCGGCGGCGACGTCGCCACCTACCTCGACGCCTCCTCGACCGCCACCGCCCACTTCACCCTCGGCACCAACCGGCGAAGCGACGCCGGCCTGGTGCGCGCGGTCGGCACGCTGATGGACGGCGCCGAGCTGGGCGACCCGCGCATCGTCGTACGCCACGTCGACGCGCACCACCAGGGCAGCCGGCTGGAGGGGGCCCCGGACGCGACGCCCTTCCGGCTCCGCGTCGTACGCCGCGACTCGTTCGGCAAGGGTGCGCGCAGCATGCTCAGGGTGCCCGACGTACGACCCCACGTCGCGCGCGACCAGGCCCTCGACATCCGGGCGCTGCTCGGGGCGGGGGCGACCTTCGACGGGCGGCCGCTGCGGCCCAGTGACATCGCGGTGATCTGCTACCGCCACGCAGACCTCGCCGCCGCGCGGGAGGCGCTGCTCGAGGTGGGCGTGCCGGCGGTGATCGCCGGTGGCGGCAGCGTGTTCGCGACGCCCGCAGCCACCGAGTGGCTGGTGCTGCTGGAGGCCCTCGAGCAGCCCCACCGCGCGCCCAAGGTCAGGGCGGCCGCGATCACCCCCTTCCTCGGGTACGACCTCACGACCCTCGACGCCGGCGGCGACGACCTGACCGACACCATCGCCGAGCGTCTCCGCGGCTGGGCCGACGCGCTGGCCGACCGGGGCGTCGCCGCGGTGCTCGAGACGGCCAACGTCGGCGGCCTGCCGGCGCGGCTGCTCGGCGTCGTCGGCGGCGAGCGGATGCTCACCGACGTGCGCCACATCGGCGAGATCCTGCACGAGGTGGCGCTGCGCGACCGGCTCGGCGTCGTGGCCCTGCTCGCCTGGCTGCGCGACCAGGTGCGCGAGGCCCAGGACGGCCGCAGCACCGAGCGCACCCGCCGCCTCGACTCCGACGCGGCCGCGGTCCAGCTGGTGACGATCCACGCGTCGAAGGGCCTCCAGTACCCCGTCGTCTACCTGCCCTCGCTCGCCGACCGCTGGGTGAGCGACCCGGTGCGTCCCCTCTTCCACGACGCCGCCGGCCGCCGCTGCCTCGACGTCGGCGGCTCGGGCCCCGACTGGCGCGACAGCTGCGCCCGCTGCCAGGCCGAGGAGGCCGGCGAGTGGCTGCGGCTGCTGTACGTCGCCCTCACGCGCGCCCAGTCGCAGGTCGTCGCCTGGTGGGCGCCGACCCGCAACGCCGAGGCGTCCCCGCTCCACCGGGTGCTGATGCGCGAGCTGGGCGCGGACGGTCCCGTCGGCGGCGACGTCGCGACGGCTCCGCCGGTGCCCGACGACGACGCCGTCATGGGGATCTTCGCCAGGTGGCGCGACCTCGGCGGCCCGGTCCCGCAGCCGGCGTACCCCGATGAGCGGGTGGTGCCGCTGCCCGTCTCGCCCCCGCCGGTGCTGGAGGTCCGGACCTTCGACCGCTCGATCGACACCGACTGGCGGCGTACCTCCTACTCCTCGCTGAGCGCGGTGGAGGCCGTCGCCGCGGTGGCGAGCGAGCCGGAGGTCAGCGCCAAGGACGACGAGCCGGAGGTGGAGCTGGTCTCGACCCTCCGACAGGCTCAGGACGACGCATACCCGACCGCCCTCGGCGACCTCCCGGACGTGCCGTCGCCCATGGCCGGCCTGCCGGTGGGCGCGACCTTCGGATCGCTCGTGCACGCCGTGCTCGAGCACGCCGACCCGAAGGCCGCCGACCTCGGCGCCGAGCTGCGCGCCCACGTCGACGACCAGCTGGGCTGGTGGCCGGTCGAGGGCATGGACCCCGACGAGCTGACCACGGCGCTGGTCGCGGTCTGCGACACACCGCTGGGCGACCTGCTCGACGACGAGAGGCTGCGTGACTTCGGGCGGGGCGACCGGCTCTGCGAGCTCGACTTCGAGGTGCCGCTGGCCGGCGGCGACCACCCGTTCGGCGGTGCCGACGTCCTGCTCGGCGACATCGCGGCGCTGCTGCGCCGGCACCTGCCCGAGGGCGATCCCGTCCGTGCGTACGCCGAGCGGCTCGACGTCCCGGCCCTCGGCGGGCAGGTGCTCCGCGGCTACCTCACCGGCTCGATCGACGTCGTGCTCCGGATGGGCGAGGGCGCGGACGTTCGCTACGTCGTGGTCGACTACAAGACCAACTGGCTGGGTCCGCGCGACGAGCCGCTGACCGCGGCGTCGTACTCACCGGAGGCGGTCGCCGCGGCGATGGGCCACTCCGACTACCCCCTCCAGGCCCTGCTGTACGCCGTCGTCCTCCACCGCTACCTCCGCTGGCGGCAGCCGGGCTACGACCCGGCGCGCCACTTCGGCGGCGTCGCCTACCTCTACCTGCGCGGCATGTGCGGGCCGGGGACGCCGGCCGTCGACGGGCAGCGGTGCGGGGTCTTCACCTGGCGTCCGCCGGTCGCGCTGGTCGAGGAGCTGTCCGAACTGCTGGACGGCGCTGCCGAAGGGATTCGGGCATGACCACGACGGATGCGAGCCCGTGGATCGCGCGCGGCGCGACCGGCCTGCTCGCCGCGTTCAACGAGGCCGGGGTGCTGCACGCCGCCGACGTCCGGGTCGCCCAGCGGGTGGGCGTGCTCGGCGGCGAGACCGACGAGCGGGTGCTGCTCGCTGTCGCGAGCGCCGTGCGCGCGGTGCGGCTGGGCTCGGTGGGCGCCGACCTCGCGGCGCTGCCGGCCTCGATCGGGGCCACGGAGACCGAGCTGCCCTGGCCCGACCCGGACGACTGGGTCGCGGCCGTGGTCGCGTCGCCGCTCACCGCGGCGCAGGTGATCCACCACGACCAGGGGCTTGTCTACCTCGACCGTTACCACCGGCTCGAGTGCGAGGTCGCCGAGATCCTGCGCGACCGGGTCGCCGCGCCGCCACCCGTCGTGGTCGAGGACGTCCTCGCCGCCAGCCTCGAGCGCGTCGGCGGGCCGCACCTCAGCGAGGAGCAGGCCGCCGCCGTCGAGCAGTCCGTACGCCGCCGTACCCTCGTGCTGACCGGCGGACCCGGCACCGGCAAGACCACGACCGTCGCCCGGATGGTCTACGCGCTCGCGCAGCAGCACGCCGCGGGTGCCGACGGGCACCTCCGGCCGTTCTCGGTCGCGCTCGCGGCCCCGACCGGCAAGGCCGCGACCCGGCTGCAGGAGGCGGTCGCCGCCGAGCTCGCCGGGCTCGGCATCACCGCCGACGAGCTGTCCCCGCCGCACGCGCGGACGATCCACCGGCTGCTCGGCTGGCGCCCGGACAACACGACCCGCTTCGTCCACGACCGCGGCAACCGGCTGGGTCACGACCTGGTCGTCGTCGACGAGGCCTCGATGGTCGACCTGACCCTGATGGCGCGGCTGCTGGAGGCGGTCCGGCCCGACAGCCGGCTGATCCTGGTCGGCGATCCGCAGCAGCTCACGTCCGTCGGCGCGGGCGCGGTGCTGTCCGACCTCGTGGCCGGCTTCGAGGGCCGTGCGGACTCGCCGGTCTGCGCGCTGCGCACCAACCACCGCTCGACCGAGGACATCAAGGCGCTCGCGGCCGCTCTGCGTGCCGGTGACGCCGACGCCGTCCTCGCCGTGCTCCGGTCCGGCTCCGCCGAGGTCGAGTACGACGAGACCGACGACCCGGAGTCGGTGCTGCGGGAGCGTTGCGTGGCGGCTGCCCGTGCGGTGCGCGAGGCTGCCACGAGCGACGCGCCGGCCGCCGACCGTGCCGCCGCGGCCGACGAGGCGCTCCAGGAGTTCCGGCTGCTGTGCGCGCATCGCGAGGGGCCGGCCGGCGTACGTCTGTGGAACCAGCACATCGAGCAGTGGCTGGCGGAGGAGACCGGTCAGCCGCTCGGCGGGCGCTGGTACCCCGGCCGTCCGCTGCTGGTGACCGCCAACGACTACGCGCTCGACATCTACAACGGCGAGACCGGCGTCGTGGTGGTCGACGAGGGCCGTCCGCGGGTGTGGATCTCCGGTGCGCGGCAGCGCACGCTCGCACCGAGCCGGCTCGACGCCGTCGAGACCATGCACGCCATGACGATCCACAAGAGCCAGGGCAGCCAGGCCGCGGAGATCGCGGTGCTGCTGCCCGACGCCGACTCGCGCCTGCTCAGCAGGGAGCTCTTCTACACCGCGGTGACTCGGGCCCAGCGCAAGGTGCGCGTCGTCGGCACCGAGGCCGCGGTGCGTGCGGCGGTCGCCACCACCGCGCAGCGCGCGACCGGGCTGCGCGGCCGGCTGTCCGAGCCGAATCAGGACCCGCCGTATCCAGTTTCTGGCCGGTGAGTCCCGGCGAGACGATGCCGGGTTAGCGTTGGGCCATGTCCTACCTCATGCGCGTCGAGCTGCCTGACGTCCCCGGGTCCCTGGGCCGGGTCGCCACGGCGATCGGTATGTCCGGAGGGGACATCGAGGCCATCGAGATCGTCGAGAAGCGCCCCGACGGGACCGCGCTGGACGATGTGCTGCTCGAGATCCCGCAGGGCACCATGCCCGACTCCATCGTCTCCGCCTGCAGCGCGGTCGACGCCGTGAAGGTGCTCTGGATCAGCCACTACCCCTCCGGCGGCAGCCTGGTCCTCGACCTCGAGGCGGTCGAGGAGATCACCGCGAACGCGGCCCACGCCTTCGACAAGCTCGTCGACCTGCTGCCGGCCACCTTCCGCGTCGACTGGGGCATGCGCGTCCACCGCGCCAAGGGCGTCGCCTATGCGACCAGCGCGGCGCCGGACGAGTTCGAGTTCGTCGAGATCGAGGAGCCCGTCCGGCTCGAGGTCGACGGCGACGAGAACACCGTGTACGCCGCCGCGCGCCTCGACGGCAACGACATCATCGTGATCGGCCGTCGTGGCGGCCCGGAGTACGTCGACTCCGAGCTCGCCCGCCTCGGCCACCTCTCGGCGCTCGCGCTCACCATCGCCAACGCCTGAGACCCGTCACCGGTTGACGGGCTCGAGCAGGAAGACCGGGATCTGCCGGTCGGTCTTCTTCTGGTACTCGCCGTACGTCGACCAGGTCGACACCGCGAAGTCCCACCACTCGCTGCGCTCCTCGCCGGAGAGCTCGCGCGCGGTGTAGGGCTTGGCCTCGGGCCCGTCCTGCACGTCGACCTCGGGGTGCGCGCGGAAGTTGTCCGCCCACGTCGGGTCGTCGGGGGCGCCGCCCTTCGACGCTACGGCGACGTACTTGCCGTCGCGCTCGACCCGCATGACCGGGTTCTTGCGCAGCTTGCCCGAGCGCGCGCCGACCGAGGTGATCACGATGATCGGGTCGCCGGAGTCGCGCAGGGTGTTCGCCTCCGTCCCGCCGGAGGCCTCGTACGCCGCGACCTGGTCGCGGACCCACTGCTGGCTGCTGGGGACGTACTCGCCTGTGAGTGTCATGCATCCAGAAGACCACGCGCTCGGCCCGTCTTCCAGGGTCGGACGTGCGACCGGCCCCATCCGCCGAAGGGTGAGAGGCGGATGGGGCCGGGGTCAGGCCGCGTGCGCGGGTGTCACGCGAAGCTGACGGCGTCCTCGATCTCGAGGCGCGGCAGCCGGTCGAACCAGGCGCCCTCGGCGCCCGGGTGACCGATGTTCACGACGAGCAGCGACTTCCAGCGGCCGTCGGCGAAGAAGTCGGCGTCCAGCGCCTCCTTGTCGAATCCGGCCATCGGGCCGGCGGCCAGGCCGGCCGCGCGGGTCGCGAGGATGAACGCGCCGACGCCGATCGCGGCGGAGAAGTTGCCCATCCCGTGGCGCATGTCCTCGTTGGCCTCGAGCGCGTCGGCCATGCCGGGGTTGATCGGGAAGACGGTCGGGACGTGCTCGTGGAAGCGGGTGTCGTAGGCGAGGACAGCGGTGACGGGCGCGCCCTCGGTCTTGTCGCGGTTGCCGTCGGCCATGTGCTTGAGCAGGCGCTCCTTGCCCTCCGGCGTACGGACGAACAGGACGCGCAGGGGCTGGACGTTCGCCGCGGTCGGCGTCCACTTCACCAGCTCGTAGATGTCCTTGAGCTCCTCGTCGGTGACTGGCTGGTCGGAGAAGCTGTTCACGGTGCGGGCACCGGTGAAGACGATGTGGCGGCCGCGGTCGTCGAGGCGCTCGAGGGCGGTGGGCGTGGCGGCGGAGGTGTCCGAGGTCATGCAGGTTTCAACTACCAGGACGGTACGACGCATTCCGGTCCCGCGTGTGGGCTGGGTCACCCCGCTCATCCCGGTGGTCGAGGAGGTCGCGCAGCGACCGTCTCGAGACCAGGGGCCGCCCAGGGTCGGACCAGGGTGCATCCCGATGTGCCGGGGCCGCCCGCCGCGGCAGGCTGGGGCACGAGAAGGAGGACCATCCATGTCCCAGAACACCTACGGCGCCCACCCCTACGCCTCCCGCCCGACGACCCTCACCCCCGACCAGCAGCGCACCTGGGCGGTCGTCGTCCACGTCGCCACCGGCGCCGCGACCCTGCTGAGCGCCGGCTTCCTCGGCTTCCTGGCCGCCCTCGGCGTGTTCCTGGTCTACAAGGACCGGGGCGCGTTCGTACGCCGCGCTGCCGCCAACGCCGTCAACATCCAGCTCAACGGTCTGCTGTGGGCGATCGTGCTGGGTGTCCTCGGCATCCTGACCTTCGGTCTCGGCTGGTTCCTGCTCGGCGTCGTGCCGATCGTGATGGTCGTGCTGCACGCCCTCGCTGCGATCCACGCCGCCCGCGGCGACCAGGCCGATCCGCCGTCGACGCTCCGCTTCGTGGGCTGAGGGCCGCCCTCGATAGCCTCACGACATGAGTGCGATCGAGGGCGTCAGCGAGATCTTCGACCCGGCCGACTGGGACGACGTGCCCGGCTTCGAGGACCTGACCGACCTGACCTACCACCGCGCGAAGGCCCACGGCACCGTCCGGATCGCGTTCGACCGGCCCGACGTGCTCAACGCGTTCCGCCCGAACACCGTCGACGAGCTGCTCCGGACCCTCGAGCACGCCCGCACCTCCGCCGACGTCGGCTGCGTGATCCTGACCGGCAACGGACCCTCGGCCAAGAACGGCAAGTGGGCGTTCTGCACCGGCGGCGACCAGCGCATCCGTGGCAAGGCGGGCTACCAGTACGAGGAGGGTGAGGCGGGCGCCGCGCACACCGGCGGCGAGGAGCCGTCCGTCATCGACAAGGCGAAGCTCGCCCGCCTCCACATCCTCGAGTGCCAGCGGCTGATCCGCTTCATGCCGAAGGTCGTCGTCTGCGTCGTACCCGGCTGGGCGGCCGGCGGCGGCCACTCGCTCCACGTCGTCTGCGACCTCACGCTGGCCTCCCGCGAGCACGCCCGCTTCAAGCAGACCGACGCCGACGTCGGCTCCTTCGACGGCGGCTACGGCTCGGCGTACCTCGCCCGCCAGGTCGGCCAGAAGTTCGCCCGCGAGATCTTCTTCCTCGCCGAGGAGTACGACGCCGAGGCGATGTTCCAGATGGGTGCTGTCAACCGCGTCGTCGAGCACGCCCGGCTGGAGAAGGTCGCGCTGGAGTGGGGCGCCAAGATCAACGGCAAGAGCCCGACCGCCCAGCGGATGCTGAAGTACTCCTTCAACCTCCTCGACGACGGCCTCGTCGGCCAGCAGCTCTTCGCCGGCGAGACCACCCGCCTCGCCTACATGACCGACGAGGCCCAGGAGGGCCGCGACCAGTTCCTCGAGAAGCGCGACCCCGACTGGTCGCCGTACCCCTGGTACTACTGATCTGGCGTGTTTGCGCAGGTCAGCAACGCGGCGCCTGCTTCGCGGGCGCACCGTGGTGCGCGAAGATTCCGCGTCATCGTTGCGGTGCGCGCGGGTCGGGTGGATCGTTGGTGTCGTCCGTCGTGGCGACCACGTAAGGCCCCTTGGTGCCGGTGAGTCCGCAGGTCAGCATGGCGGCGGAGGACTTCCACGGGAACCGTGGATTGGTGCCTTGAGCCCGAGCGTCAGACTTCCGATTTCTCCCTGTCCTCCCCACGACGGACACCCGTGGTGAACAGGAGAAGGGAGCAAGGCGATGGAAGTGGTTCATGGCCGGTGTGCTGGGCTGGACATCTCGAAGAAGGACGCCAAGGTGTGCGTCCGGATCGCGGGTGCCGGGCGACGCAAGACGGTCGAGACCGTCACGACCTGGAGTTCGATGACCAACCAGGTCCTCGCGCTGCGCGAGCACCTGATCGAGCAGAAGGTCACCTGCGTGGTGATGGAGGCGACCAGCGACTACTGGAAGCCGTTCTACTACCTCCTCGAGGACCTGCCCGGGGTGGAGTTGATGTTGGTCAACGCACGACATGTGAAGAACCTGCCCGGCCGCAAGACCGACGTCGCCGACGCCACCTGGCTGGCCCAACTCGCCGCCCATGGCCTCGTCCGTGGCTCGTTCGTGCCGCCCGAGCCGATCCGACAGCTGCGGGACCTGACCCGTGCGCGGACCGCGATCACCCGGGAACGCTCCCGCGAGGTGCAACGACTGGAGAAGCTGCTGGAGGACGCCGGGATCAAGCTGTCATCGGTCGCATCCGACATCGTGGGTGTCTCGGGCAGGGCGATGCTGGAGCGGCTGATCGCGGGTGACCGTGATCCCGCTGGCCTGGCTGATCTGGCCAAGCGTCGGCTGCGGTCGAAGATCCCCGAGTTGAGCGAGGCGTTGGTCGGCAGGTTCACCGAGCACCACGCCTTCCTCGTGCGGGTGCACCTCGATCTCATCGACAGGCACACTGCCGCGATCGCAGACATCACCGCCCGGATCGAGGTGGTGATCGAGCCGTTTCAGGGCTTCCGTGACCTGATCAGCTCGATCCCGGGCGTGGCGACCCTGGTCGCCGACGTCATCATCGCCGAGACCGGTGCGGACATGAGTCGGTTCCCGACCGCCAAGCATCTGGCGTCGTGGGCCGGCACCACGCCGGGCAACAACGAGTCCGCCGGTCGGAAGAAGTCGACCCAGACTCGCCCGGGGAACCCCTACCTGCAAGGAGCGCTCGGTCAGGCTGCGATGTGGGCCGCCCAGCACCCGCACACCTATCTCGGAGCCCGCTACAGACGCATCAGCCTGCGCCGCGGACCGCAACGTGCGAACGTCGCCGTCCAGCACTCACTTCTGGTCGCGATCTGGCACATGGGCACCACCGGCACCCTCTACGAAGACCTCGGCGGGGACTACTACACCCGGCTCAACCCCGAACGAGCTCGCACCCGCGCGATCCACCAACTCGAAGCCATGGGCTACCGCGTCACCCTCGACCAAGCATCCTGAAACGCCCTGACGCGAAGACCCACCCACTGGGGTGAATCTTCGCGTCAGCCGCATATTGCCGTTGGTGGCCGTCAACAGCCGCTGAGCGTGCCGCGCTTCTAGGGCTACTACTTGACCTGCATCGATGCAGATCAGTGCAGTGTTTGCGTGGCTCATGCGTGGCAGGACGTTGCCTTTGAGTCGGTTTCGTGCCTACATTGCTCGTGTGACCGAGGCGTATGAAGAGGTCCGGAGGGCGGCATTCGCGCTGTCCGAAGCCGATCGCCCCACCCTCGCGCACGATCTTTTGGGGAGCATCGAGACTCGGCACGACGGCCGGCACGAAGCTGCGTGGGATGCCGAGGTCCGCTCACGGTTCGACGACATCGTTGAAGGCCGAGTCGAAACGATCCCTCACGCCGAGGTGCGCGCACGGTTGGCGGCTGATCGCGAGGAACGTCGTCGCTGACGGTTTCGTGCTCGTCTGATGCGGTAGCGGCTATGGAAGCGCTCGCCGGATCTCACCGATGAGTGTCGGATAGGGATCATCCAAGGGCTTCCGGGTCGCCCTCAGCGCGGCCTGGATCTGCCGGAGCGGTTCGCCGGCCACGTAATGGCGACCGCGTCGCTCGCCTCGTGCTTCCAGGAGGCCGATGTTGGTGGCGTTGACCAAGTCGCGTGTGGCGGTCCGTTCGTCGAGCTCGGTGAGCTTCACGTAGGACGGCCGTGTCACGCGCAGGCCGATCAACGCGTCGAAGAGTGCTGCGCCGATCCTGTCGTTGAGTCGATGCGCGGCGACCAGCTCGTCGATCTTGCGCCACTGGATCTCGGCCTCGTCGAATCGACGGCGCATCGTCTGGGCCTGCATGTGATGCGCCCGCAGGTTGAACTTCACCCACAACGTCGCGTCATTGTGGGGGTTCCAAGCGCCGTGTCCGGTCGCGGCAAGGACGTCGTAATAGTCCTGGGTGTTGTTGCCGAGCCACTCCTCGATGCTGGAGAAGGTCGGCTCGATCACTTGGTCCTGGGCGAGCACCATCGTCTGGAGGGCGCGGGCCATGCGTCCGTTCCCATCGCGGAACGGGTGGATCATGACGAGATTCAGGTGGGCCATCGCCCCGCGCACGAGTGGATCGTCGGCCGTGGGCGTCGACAGCGACTCGGATAGCGACCGCATCAGTTCCGGCACCAGATCGCCGTCCGGACCCGCGTATACGTTGACTCCGCGCTTGTCGTCGCGGACGAAGATCTCCTTGGTGCGGTAGCGACCGGGTGCCTTGGACAGGTCGTGATCAAGCAGCATGAAGTGCATCGAACGCAGCACGGCCTCGTCGATCACGAAGCCCGACTCCGTAGCCACGTTGAGGACGTAGGTGAGGACCCGTCGGTAGGCGAGGATCTCCAGCCAGGTCGCCTCGTCAGCGCTCAGCGGGGGCTCGTCGTCGACAGCGGCGACGGCGTCTTCCTCGCTCACCGTGTAGCCCTCGATGGTGTTGGAGCCTTGGATGGCGCGCGCGGTCGAAGTACGTCGGAGCAGCCCGTTCCAGCGTTTGGGCGCGCGCAGGTAGTCCGCGAGTGATGCGCGCGTTTCGTGGATCTCGCTGATGACCTGCTGGTCTTCGAGGTCCGGGTCCGGGGTGGCGAAGAGGGGAGTCATGTCCGTATGTCCTTTAATAAGTGTCAAGACTACGGGCACCGCTGTCCGTTTGTCACTTATTAAGAGACAAACGGACAGTACGCCGCTCGTTCTCGGAACTCGCCAAGGGTCGCTGGTCAGAGTTCCTGGAGATGCGAGGACAGCCAGTCGGTGTGCCGCTCCTTGAGGGCATCGCGTTCGACCCGGCTCGGGAGCAAGACGTCTGCGCCGCCGTCGTACGGGCAGTAGCTGCCAGCCGCAGAAGTATTGCTCGTTCGGGGACGGCCTGCCCAGCGGCTTCCGACCGCGTTCGACCGCGCTCGCCTGAGCAATCGCCCACTCCGCGCCGGTGTAGAAGGAGAGGTTCAGGGTGAAGCGCGCCGGGGTCGCATCGTTGTACCTGTCGGCCTGGACCCCCAAGAGGGCGCGGTCCTCGCTAGCGCCCGGTTGAAACGCGAGGCTGTTGCCGGAGCCACGGAAGCCCGGCTCACGCAAGGCGGGAGCAACTGTGTCGCGGAGCAGCTGCACGGCGTGCGGGGACTCGCCGTCCGGGGTGGTTGGTGCTCTCAGCACACGACTTCCTGCACGTCTCGTACGACGCACTGGCCGTCGGCGGCGGAGTCCGCACCACCAAGTTATGACGCCACGACACCGTGCCGAGCCTTCGGGTCGGTCGGCCGGGCGCGGGGTAGAGGCGAGTCAGCGCGCTGGGGCGGGGGCGGTCGTGCCGCGGCGCATCAGCTCGACGGGGAGCAGCAGCTGCGTGGGCACGCTCGACCCGCCGTCGAGGAGGCCGAGCAGGGTCTCCGCGGCCAGCTCGCCCTCGCGGCGCAGCGGCACGCGCACGGTGGTGAGCGGGGGAGTGAGCTTGCGGACGTAGTCGACGTCGTTGTAGCCGGTCACCGAGACGTCCTGCGGGCAGCGCAGGCCGCGAGCGGCGAGGGCGGCCTGGGCGCCGAGGGCCAGGACGTCGCTGGCCGCGACGATCGCGGTGAAGGACGGGTGCTCGTGGAGGGCGTGGGCGGCCGCCTCCTCGCCGGCTTCCTCGGAGTAGCTGTCCGCGCTCGCCGTGTAGACGTCGGCGAGCCCGCGCTCGGCGGCCACTTGGGTGAACGCCGCGGCGCGGCTGGCGGCGGTCGAGGTGTTCGGGGGGCCGGCCAGGTGGAGGATCGACCGATGCCCGAGGTCGGCGAGCTCCTCGACGCACAGGCGTACGCCGTGCCGGTCGTCGCTGCCGACGAACGGGAAGCTTCCGGCGCCGTTGCGGCGGTTGACGAGCACGGTCGGCACCTCCGCCTCGGCCAGCTCCTGGAGCGTCTCGTCCTCCCAGCGCGCCGTCGCGACGATGAAGCCGTCGACGCCGCGGCCGCGGAGGGCGCGGACCTGGTCGCGCTCGGTCTCGGCCTCGTTGTTCGTGTCGGTGAGGACGAGGGTGTACCCGGCGGCGTTGAGGACGTGCTCGGCGCCGCGGACGATCGGCGGGAACAGCGGGTTGGTGATGTCGGGAACCACCAGCGCGACCACCATCGTGCGGGAGGTGCGCAGCCCGCGCGCCATCGAGTTGGGGACGTAGCCCAGCTCCTTCGCCGCCTGCTCGACCCGGCGGACCGTCTGCTTGCTGACGCCGTCGCGGGCCTCGGGATTCAGCGCTCGGGAGGCGGTCCCGGGGTGTACGCCGGCGGCGCGCGCGACCTCAACGAGACGTACTCGGGCCAAGGGATCCACCTCCTCCCGCAATCGTTTGGGGGACAGTCTGGCACAGGTCCGGGGCGTGGGCTGCGCTCGGTCGTGTCGGTACGACGGGCAGCGGACTCGCCGAGAAGTGACCCTTGACACAATCGTTTGTGGAGTCCAGGCTGTGCCCACAATCGTTTGCGACACACCCTCCGCCGTGACCACACTCCTGAGGCTCATCCCTGTGTCGCACGGCCCAGAGGAGGGTCTTGTGAGCAAAGGCAATCGTTTGTATCGGGCAGCGGCATCGCTGGCGGTCGTCGCCGTCGTGGGTGCGGGTCTCACGGCGTGCGGCTCGGGGTCGGGCGGCGGCTCGGGGAGCAACGGGCCCCTCGTGATCGGCGCGTCGATCTCGCTGACCGGCGACTTCTCCGACTCGGGCAAGGCCGTCGAGCGCGGCTACCAGCTCTGGGCGAACACGGTCAACGCGCACGGCGGAATCCTCGGCCGCCAGGTCAAGCTCGACATCGTCGACGACGCGTCCAGCCCGACGCAGGTCGTCACCAACTACCAGAACCTGATCAACAAGGACCACGTCGACCTCACCTTCGGCCCGTTCTCCACGCTGCTCACGGTCCCTGCCGCCCAGGTCGCGCACCGCTACGGCTACGCGTTCCTCGCGCCCGCCGGCGGCGGCCCGCAGGTCTTCGCGCAGAAGCTGGACAACTTCTTCTTCGTCCAGCCCGCCCCGGTGGTCGACGCCGGCGAGGCGTTCGCGAACTTCATCCTGGGTCTGCCGGCCGCCCAGCGACCCAAGACCGCGGCGTACGCGGAGCTCGACGACCCGTTCTCGGCGCCGGTCGCGGAGAACATCCGGCAGCGCTTCGAGGCGGCCGGCATCAAGACGGTCTACAAGCAGGTCTACCCGTCGGAGACCGCGGACCTCAGCCCGGTGATGGCGGCGCTGGCCGCGACCAAGCCCGACGTGATCGTGGGCGGCACCCAGAGCGAGGACGCCTACGCGCAGGTCAAGGCCCTGGTGCAGCTGAAGTACAACCCGAAGTTCATGTTCCAGGCCAACGGCGCGAACGCCCCGGTCGACTTCCCGAACAACGTCGGGACCTCGAACACCTCCGGGATCATCGGCTCCGCCGACTGGTTCCCCGGCTCGACGGCTTCGGGCAGCGCGGCGTTCACCGCCGCCTACATCAAGGCGTACGGCGGCAACGCGAACCAGGTCGACGACAACAGCGCCGAGGCCTACTCGGTCGGTCAGCTCGTCCAGGACGTCGCCCAGAAGACCGGCAAGATCGACAACGCGACCCTGATCAGCAGCCTGCACAGCGGCAGATGGCCGACCCTCCTCGGCAACCTGTCGTGGGACGACACGGGTGCGCCGAAGGGGCAGTACAACCTCGTCCAGTGGCAGAACGGCAAGCTCGTGCCGATCTACCCGGCGTCGTCGGCGAAGGCCAAGCCGATCGTCCCGAAGCCGAACTGGGGTCAGTGATGCACGCACTCATCCAAGGCATCATCCTCGGCATCCTGACCGCCGGCGTGTACGCGCTGATGGCCTCGGGACAGACCCTGATCTTCGGCATCATGAAGGTGGTCAACCTCGCTCAGGGCGCGATGGTCATCTTCGCGGCGTACCTCTCCTACCAGCTGTTCGCGAGCTTCGGCCTCGATCCGTTCCTCGCCATCCCGATCACGACGGTCGTCATGTTCGCGCTCGGGGTCGCGGTCGAGTGGTGCTTCCTGCGTCCGCTGCGGCGCGAGGACAAGGCCGAGCTGAGCCTCCTGGTGACGTTCGCGGTCGCGCTGCTCCTCGAGGGCGTGATGACGGTCGTGTGGAGCACGTCCGTGCGCAGCATCAACACGAGCTACGCCAACTCCAGCTGGACCATCGCCGGCTACCAGATCACCCTGGTGCGCCTGTGGGCCTTCCTGCTGTCGCTGGTGGCCCTGGGCGTCCTGTACTTCATCCTTCAGCGCACCGGCTTCGGCCGCGCGGTGCGGGCCAGCGTGCAGAACCCCGAGTCGGCGCGTCTGCTCGGCGTCCGGTCCGAGGCCATCTCCGCGCTCGGCTTCGGCCTCGGCAGCGCGACCGCGGCGGCGGCCGGCTCGGTCTACGGGCTGCTCTACCCGTTCAACTCGGGCAGCCACTCCGACCTGATCTCGCGGCTGCTCTCCATCGTCCTGCTCGGTGGCCTCGGCAGCATCGGCGGCGCGGTGATCGGCGCGGTGATCGTCTCGCTGTCGTCGGCGATCGTCGCTGCCACGATCTCGCCGGTCTGGTCGGAGATGACCTTCTTCGTGGTGCTGCTGCTCGTCCTGATCATCCGCCCCCGTGGCCTGTTCGGGGTGGCGTCCCGGGGTGCCATCTGATGGGGGCCAAGGCGATCGGTCCGGCCCGCGGGGCGGTCTTCCTGCTCCTGGTCGGCTCGCTGCCCTTCGTGGGCGTGCAGCACTGGGTGCTCAACATGCTGGTGTTCACGCTGATGTACGCCGCGATGTCCAGCGCCTGGAACCTCGTCGGCGGACTGGCCGGCTATCCGTCGCTCGGGCACGCCGCGTTCTTCGGGATCGGCGCCTACATCGAGGCCATCTGGTTCCAGCACCACTCGGTCGTGAGCGGCTACGAGCCCTTCTACCTGCTCCCGCTCGTCGGGATCGTCGGGGCCGTCATCGGCTATCCGTTCGCCCTGGTCGCGATGCGCACGCGCGCCGACGTGTTCGCCATCGTGACCATCACCCTGCTGTTCGTCGGTCAGACGCTCGCCTTCAACCTGACCGGCCTGACCGGTGGGGCCCAGGGGCTCGCGATCCCGCCCGCGCCGTTCTCGGCCGACAGCTTCGAGCGGCCCTACTACCTGGTCCTCCTGCTGCTGCTCGCGATCGCGATGGGCGTCACCTGGCTGACGATGCGCTCGAAGGTCGGCCTCTCGCTCTCCGCCGTACGCGCCGACGAGGACAAGGCCGCGGCCATCGGCGTCCACGTCGGGGGCGTGAAGATGCTGACGTTCTGCGTCAGCGTCGGCATCACCGCGATGGTCGGCGGCGTCTGGGCGGCGTACGAGAGCTTCATCTACCCGCAGTTCGCGTTCGACCCGCTCATCACCATCGGCATCGTGCTGATGACCTTCCTCGGCGGTCGCGGCACCCTGTGGGGCCCGGTGCTCGGTGCCTTCGTCCTCGAGCTTGCCCAGCAGTACCTCGCCTACACGCTGGGCGGCAACGAGTACTACCTGATCGCCTACGCCCTGGTGTTCCTCGTCGTGATGCTGTTGATGCCCCGGGGCATCCTGCCGACCCTCCAGGCCCGGCTCCGGTCACGGCGACGGCGGCGGGCGATGCCCGACGACCCGGTCGCCGAGCCTGCCCCACCACCCATCGGATCCGCGGCGGACTACGCGGTCTCCATCCCTGCGCCGAACGGGAGCGAACGATGACCGCGCTGCTCGAGGTCAAGGACCTGCACCGGAGCTTCGGCCCGGTCAAGGCGGTGGACGGCGCATCGCTCACCGTCGACGAGGGCTCGGTGACCGCGCTCATCGGGCCGAACGGCTCCGGCAAGACGACGCTGTTCAACCTGATCACCGGGCACCTGCGCCCCGACGGCGGCAGCGTCCGCTTCGGGGGCGCGGACGCGACGACGGCAGGGCCCGCCGCGCTCCACCGGCGTGGGCTCACCCGCACCTTCCAGCAGGCGCGCATCTTCCCGCAGCTGACGGTGCAGGAGAACCTCGTCGTCGCCTCGGGCTTCACCTGGCGCGAGCTGTTCGGCCGGCGGATCAACCCGCGCGACGCGGAGGCCGCGCAGCGGCTGCTGGAGGAGTTCCGGCTCGCGCATGTCGCCGACCTGTACGCCGCCGAGCTGTCCTACGGTCAGCGCAAGCTGCTGGAGTTCGCCGCCGTGCTGATGAGCAAGCCGCGGCTGGTCCTCCTCGACGAGCCGACGGCCGGCGTCAACCCGGTGCTGATCGAGACCATGGAGCAGCACATCAGGGAGCGCAACGCCGCCGGCATCACCTTCTTGATCGTCGAGCACGACATGGGCTTCGTGATGCGCCTCTGCGATCCCGTCGTCGTGCTCGACCGGGGCCGCGAGATCTTCGTCGGCACGCCCGCGGAGGTCCAGCAGAACCCGGCCGTCCTCGACGCCTACCTGGGGGCATGATGAACGAGTCGATCCTCAGCCTGCGCGGCGTCGTCGCCGGGTACGGCGCCGGCGACATCCTCAAGGGCGTCGACCTCGAGGTGGAGGCGGGCTCGGTCACCTGCCTCATCGGACCGAACGGCGCCGGCAAGAGCACCGTCCTGAAGGTCGTCAGCGGCCTGCTGCGTCCGCGCGAGGGCACCGTCGTGTACAAGGGCGAGCCCGTCGAGCGTCGTACGGCCCGCGACCGGTTGCTGCGCGGCATCGTCCACGTCCCGCAGGACCGCAGCCTGTTCCCCGCGATGACGGTCTGGGACAACCTGCTGATGGGCGGCTACGCCCTGCGTGACAAGAGGGAGGTACGCCGGCGCGTCGATGCCGCGGCCGAGGTCTTCCCGATCTGTCGTGAGCGGGCGCACGAGCACGCAGGCTCGCTCTCCGGTGGGGAGCAGAAGCAGGTCGAGCTGGCACGGACCCTCGTCCTGGATCCCTCGATCGTGCTGCTCGACGAGCCGTCGATCGGCCTCGACCCGAGGTCGCGTGCGCGGGTCTTCGAGAGCATCCGGGCGATGGCCGCCCAAGGCCGCACCGTCCTGCTGGTCGAGCAGAACGCCCGGTCCGGGCTGGCCGCCTCCGACTGGGGCGCCGTGCTCGAGACCGGGGTCGTCCGCCTGGTCGACCGCGGCGCAGACCTCCTCACCAACCCCGAGGTGGCTCGTCTCTACCTCGGCGGCGACCGACCCGCGCTGCCGACCAGCGGCGAGACCGCCGGCGCCGACGCTGTGCTGACCCCCGCCCCATCGCACCCCAAGGAGACACCGTGAGCACCTCTTCACCGCGGATCGGCTGGATCGGGACCGGGCGCATGGGGGCCGCGATGGCCGGCCGCCTCGCCCGCGCCGGGTACGACGTCACGGTCTGGAACCGCACCCGTGCCAAGGCGGAGCCGCTCGGGGAGCTCGGGGCCAAGGTGGCCGACTCGATCGCCGACCTCCGCGACCTCGACATCGTGTTCACGATGGTCTCGGCGGCCGCCGACCTCGAGCAGGTCCTCACCGGCGAGGGCGGCCTGATCACCTCCGACGGTCCGCTGCCCGGCTGCGTGGTGGACACCTCGACGGTCTCGCTCGACACCTCGGCCGCGATGCGTGCGGCATGTGCGGAGCGCGGGGTCGCCTTCCTCGCCGCCCCGGTCAGCGGCAACGGGAAGGTCGTCCGGGCGGGCAAGCTCAGCCTGGTCGTGTCCGGGCCGCAGGATTCCTTCGAGAAGGCGAAGCCGGTGCTCGAGGAGCTCGGCAAGGGCGCCACCTGGGTCGGGGACGGCGACGTCTCCCGGCTGGTGAAGATCGCGCACAACCTGATGCTCGGCGTGGTCACCCAGTGCCTCGCGGAGATCACCGTGCTCTGCGAGAAGGGCGGGGTCTCGCGGCACGCCTTCCTGGAGTTCCTCAACGACTCGGTGATGGGGTCCACCTTCACCCGCTACAAGTCGCCGGCGTTCGTCAACCTCGACTTCTCGCCCACCTTCACCCCGCTGCTGCTGCGCAAGGACTTCGACCTGGGCTTCGCGCTCGCGCACGACCTCGACGTGCCGATGCCGGTCTGCGCGGCGACGGCGGCGGCGGTGCAGGCGAGCGTCAGCCAGGACCGCAACGAGGAGGACTTCGCGATCCTGCTTGCCGTCCAGGCCGCCAACTCCGGTCTCGCGCTCAGCTCGGAGGACGTCGCCGTCGACGACGGGCTCACGCCGCCGCGGGAGGACTGAGATGACCGCGCGACCACTGCCTGCCCCCGGGCACATGGGGGTCGATTACGAGCACCGGGTCGACTTCGACCGCCTGCGGCACTACCGGCTCGCCCGGGCCGAGGCGGCGTTGGAGAGCAGCGAGTGCGGGGCGTTCCTGCTCTTCGACTTCTACAACATCCGCTACACCACCAACACCTGGATCGGCGGAGCGCTCGGCGACAAGATGATCCGCTACGCCCTGCTGGCCCGCGGCAAGGAGCCGGTCCTGTGGGACTTCGGCTCCGCCGTACGCCACCACCAGCTCTACTCGACGTGGCTTCCGGAGGAGAGCTACCGGCCAGGCTTCCTGGGGTTCCGCGGCGCGGTCTCGCCGGAGGTCGGGCTGATGGCCGACGCGGTCGCCGAGATCAAGTCGCTGCTGGAGGAGGCCGGCGTCGCCGACCTCCCCGTCGGCGTCGACATCGTCGAGCCGCCGTTCCTCTTCGAGATGCAGCGACAGGGCCTGCGCGTCGTCGACGCCCAGCAGCTGATGCTGGACGCCCGCGTCATCAAGAGCCAGGACGAGATCACGCTGCTCACCCAGGCGGTGGCCATGGTCGACGGCGTGTACCAGGACATCTACGAGGCGCTGAAGCCGGGCATCCGGGAGAACGAGGTCGTGGCGCTGGCCAACCGCCGTCTCTACGAGATGGGCTCGGACCAGGTCGAGGCCGTCAACGCGATCTCGGGGGAGCGCTGCAACCCGCACCCGCACAACTTCACCGACCGGCTCATCCGCCCCGGCGACCAGGCGTTCTTCGACATCATCCACTCCTTCAACGGCTACCGGACCTGCTACTACCGGACCTTCGCGGTCGGCAGCGCGACACCGGCGCAGAAGGACGCCTACAAGCAGGCGCGGGAGTGGATGGACCGCGGCATCGACGGCATCGCGGCCGGTGTCGGGACCGACGAGGTGGCGGCCCTGCTGCCGAAGGCCGAGGAGTTCGGGTTCGCGAACGAGATGGCCGCCTTCGGCCTGCAGTTCGCCCACGGACTCGGGCTCGGCCTGCACGAGCGGCCCATCATCTCGCGGCTCAACTCGATGAAGGAGCCCGTGGAGCTGCAGGTCGGGATGGTCTTCGCGCTGGAGACATACTGCCCCGCCTCCGACGGCTTCTCGGCCGCGCGCATCGAGGAGGAGATCGTCATCACCGAGGACGGTCCCCGCGTGCTGACCCTGTTCCCGGCGCAAGAGCTCGTCGTCGCCAACCCCTACTGACCAGGAGTGACATGTCCTCACCCATCGAGAGCCTGCTGGGCGGCGTACCGACCGATCTCCGTGTCGGCGGCAAGGAGCTGCCTGCCTCGGACGGCCGCCGCTTCGACGTCATCGACCCTGCCACCGGAGACGTGCTCGCCACCGTGGCGGACGGCACGGTCGAGGACGCCTTGGCGGCCGTGGACGCCGCCGCGTCGGCCGCCGAGGGATGGAGCGCCACGCCTCCGCGCGAGCGCGCCGAGGTCCTGCGCCGTGCGTTCACGCTGATGACCGAGAGCGCCGAGGACCTCGCGCGCCTGATCACGCTGGAGAACGGCAAGGCGCTGCCCGACGCGCGCGGCGAGGTGGCGTACGCCGCCGAGTTCTTCCGTTGGTACGCCGAGGAGGCGGTCCGTGTCGCGGGGACGCTGGCCCCGGCGCCCTCCGGCAGCAACCGGATCATGGTGCTCCACCAGCCGGTGGGCGTCTGCGTCCTCGTGACGCCGTGGAACTTCCCTGCGGCGATGGCCACCCGAAAGATGGGTCCCGCGCTGGCGGCCGGCTGCACGATGGTGCTCAAGCCGGCGAGCGACACCCCGCTCACCGCGCTGGCGATGGCGCGCATCCTGGAGGAGGCGGGCGTCCCGCCCGGCGTGGTCAACGTCGTGCCCGCCAGGCGCTCCGGCCCGGTCGTCTCGGCGATGCTCCACGACCCGCGCGTGCGCAAGCTGTCCTTCACCGGCTCCACCGAGGTGGGACGGGTGCTGCTCCGCGAGGCGGCCGACAACGTCGTCAACACCTCGATGGAGCTCGGGGGCAACGCGCCGTTCCTCGTCTTCGACGACGCCGACCTGGACGCGGCGGTCGACGGCGCGATGGTCGCGAAGATGCGCAACGGCGGCGAGGCCTGCACGGCGGCCAACCGGTTCTACGTGCACTCCGCGGTCGCGACGGAGTTCGCGCGTCGTCTCGCCGACCGGATGGCCGCGATGCGCGTCGGGCCGGGCATCGAGGACGGCACCGAGCTCGGGCCGCTGGTCAACGCCGAGGCGGCCGACAAGGTCGACGCCCTGGTCGCCGACGCGGTCGGGCGCGGCGCCACGCGGCTGACCGGAGGCCGTCGCCCGGACCGGGTCGGCTTCTACTACGAGCCGACCGTGCTCACCGACGTCCCGGAGGCCGCCGAGATCCTCGGCGAGGAGATCTTCGGGCCGGTGGCGCCGATCGTCACCTTCGACGACGAGTCCGACGCGATCGAGCGCGCCAACGCCACCGAGTACGGCCTCGTCGCCTACGTCTACACCCGCGACCTCGCGCGTGGCCTGCGCGTCGCGGAGCGGCTCGAGAGCGGCATGATCGGCCTCAACCGCGGTGTGGTCTCCGACCCGGCTGCTCCGTTCGGCGGGGTGAAGCAGAGCGGCCTGGGCCGCGAAGGTGGTCACGAGGGCGTCCTGGACTACACCGAGTCCAAGTACGTGGCGGTGCAGTGGTGAGCGGCACGCTGCCCGGCCTGACCGGTATCGACCACATCGGCTTCACCGTCCCCGACCTCGACCAGGCCCACCGCTTCCTCATCGAGGTGATCGGCTGCGAGTACATGTACAGCCTCGGGCCGTTCCAGCACGACGACGACTGGATGCGCGAGCACCTCGCCGTCGACCCGCGTGCCGTGATGCGCCAGCTGCACTTCTACCGGTGCGGCGGCCAGGCGATCTTCGAGGTCTTCGCCTACGAGGCCGACGACCGGCGTACCGAGCAGCCGCGCAACAGCGACGTCGGCGGCCACCACGTCGCGCTGTACGTCGACGACCTCGATGCCGCCGTCGCATTCCTGCGCGAGCGCGGCATCACCGTGCTCGGCGACCCGACCGCGAGCAGCGGACCCAGCCAGGGGCAGCGCTGGGTCTACTTCCTCAGCCCGTGGGGCATGCAGTGGGAGCTGGTCTCCTACCCCGACGGCAAGGCCTTCGACCGGGGTGCCTCATGACCGAGCAGCGCAGGCTCGACCCGGCCGCTCCCTGGACCGAGGTCGTCGTCACCGAGGCCGACTGGGACGAGGCCGACCCCGACCTGCTCACCAGCATGTTCGCCCACCTGGTGCTGATCAGGACCTTCGAGGAGTACGTCCTCGAGCTCGCCGGTCAGGGGCTCGTGCACGGCCCGGCGCACTCCAGCATCGGCCAGGAGGGCGGCGCTGTCGGCTCCATCCACGCGCTCACCAGCGCGGACACGGTCAACGGATCGCACCGAGGTCACCACCAGTTCCTGGCCAAGGTGCTGCGCCACGTGGAGCCCGAGGGCATCGATCCACGCCAGCCGTTCTCCGAGCGGGTGCGCGACGTGCTCCTGCGCAGCCTCGCGGAGATCTGCGGTCTCGACCGGGGCTTCAGCCACGGCCGCGGCGGCTCGATGCACCTGAAGTGGACCGAGGCCGGCGCGATCGGGACCAACGCGATCGTCGGTGGCGGCGTACCGCTCGCCGCCGGGTCGGCGTGGGCGCACCGTCACGCCGGCACCGACGACGTCGCGGTCACCTACTTCGGCGACGGGGCCGTCAACATCGGGTCGACGCTGGAGACCTTCAACCTCGCCGCGGCCTGGCGGCTGCCGCTCTGCTTCTTCGTCGAGAACAACCACTACGCCGTCTCCACCAACGTCGAGGAGGCCACCGGCGAGCCGCGCCTGTCGGCGCGCGGACCCGGGTTCGGGATCGCGAGCTGGCGGGTCGACGGCATGGATCCGCTCGCGGTCCACCTCGCCATGGAGCAGGCGCTCGCGCACCTCCGCGCAGGTCGCGGCCCCGCGCTCGTCGAGGCCGACGTCTACCGCTACTTCCACCAGAACGGCGGCTACCCGGGAAGCGCCTTCCGCTACCGCACCAAGGAGGAGGAGGCCGCGTGGCGGGCCCGCGACCCGATCGCGCAGGTCCGCGGCCACCTCGAGCGACGCGGCATCCTCGACGCCGAGGAGGCGGACGCGACCGTGGCCCGCGCCAAGGCTCTGCTCGCCGACATCGGCGGGTGCCTCGTGGAGCCGGACCCCGACGGCAAGCCCGGCGTACGCCGGATCAAGCCGGACGAGTGGCCCGACCCCGCCTTCGCCGACGTCGGCATCCGCAGCTCGCTCGACGAGCTCGAGGGCGCCGAGCTCGCCGAGGTCGACAGCTATCGCGGCGGTGTCGGTGAGGCGAAGTTCGTCGAGGCCGTGTCGGCGGTGATGTGCCGGCGGATGGAGACCGACGACCGCATCGTCGTGATGGGCGAGGACGTCCACCGTCTCGGCGGCGGCACGAACGGCGCCACCAAGGGACTCGTCGAGGCCTTCCCCGGCCGCGTGCTCGGCACGCCCATCAGCGAGAACGCCTTCACCGGCCTGGGAGGCGGCATCGCGCTCGACGGCCGCTTCCGGCCCGTCGTCGAGCTCATGTACGCCGACTTCATGTGGGTGGCGGCCGACCAGATCTTCAACCAGATCGGCAAGGCGCGCCACATGTACGGCGGTACGACGCCCGTGCCCCTCGTCCTGCGCTCGAAGGTCGCGATGGGCACAGGCTACGGCTCGCAGCACTCGATGGACCCGGCCGGCGTCTTCGCCACGTCCCCCGGGTGGCGGATCGTCGCCCCCTCGACCCCGTTCGACTACGTCGGGCTCATGAACGCGGCCCTGCGCTGCGAGGACCCCGTGGTCGTCCTCGAGCACGTCGACCTCTACACGACGGTCGGTCCGGCACCGCTGGGTGACCTGGACTACTGCCTGCCGGTCGGCCGGGCCGCCGTACGGCGGAGCGGTGAGGACGTGACGGTCCTGACCTACCTGGCGATGACGCACTACGCGCTGGAGGCGGCCGAGCGGGTCGAGGGCTGCGACGCCGAGGTGATCGACCTGCGCTGGCTCGATCGCGCGAGCATCGACTGGGACACCATCGGGGAGAGCATCCGCAAGACGAACCGGGTCATCGTCGCCGAGCAGGGGCCGCCGGGCACGTCCTACGGCGGCTGGCTCGCCGACGAGATCCAGCGGCGGTTCTTCGACTGGCTGGATGCGCCCGTCCAGCGCGTCACCGGTCGCGAGGCCTCCCCGAGCATCAGCAAGGTGCTCGAGGGCGCCGCCATCGCCGGGGCCGACGAGGTGCTGGCCGCGCTCGAGGCGATCGGGGAGGCGTGATGGCGAGCCTCTTGGTGCTGCCCGAGATCGCGGCCGACACCACCGAGGCCGTCCTCACGGCCTGGTCGGTCGCG
>Ga0123352_10000030_pt1 | contig 142991 bp, 123 predicted proteins | sample TergutLab28metaG_FD_89700 | JGI IMG/M metagenome (GOLD analysis project Ga0123352, IMG submission 89700) | Labiotermes labralis P1 segment gut microbial communities from Petit-Saut dam, French Guiana - Lab288 P1 | ecosystem: Host-associated > Arthropoda: Insects > Digestive system > Gut ...
CAGGCATGCTTCCAAATACGTTTTGAACAACTTCACTACGAATAATCATTGTAACAAGGGTTTCTGAATACACCATGGTTTCATCCCCTATTCCACCCTGTCCACCTTCCATACCTGCATAATAAACATCGCCGGGGACACTGTAGATGGCCTCTAACCCTGCAAACATCAAAAATAACATTTCCATAATGTCCACCACACCCGCAACCATACGCCAAAAACCAAAAAATATACCCGCAACCCATTGGGTTATATTAAAGAACAATTCTTGGAATAAAGTCCAATTCATCAGAGCTTGTAATGCCCTACTACCAAAGAGACCAGCAGCAACTACACCACCCACTAATAAAGGTACAAACTTTAGGTCAACCACCCCCCATCAAGGCAGGAATTTTGTTCGCTGCTCCCCGTTTATGACTATTTCAATAGTAGATTCATTTGAAAATTTTGTCAAACAAAAAAGTAGCAGATAATGCTACTTTAAATCACTTAATACTCTAACCCATAACGCAATCTGTTACCCGCCAAGTGATTGTTCTGACTCTTCTTCTAGTGGTTTACAAAAACTTTCACGATAATGCCTATCAAGTAGTGTCCTAACTACAGCTTCCATATGTTGCGGACATGAAATTGGATCACCAGCCTCTTCTTGTCTATCTAAGAAGTTTTCCAAACCTCCGACACGGTGATTAACATCCCACTCTGGATTCAAACATTCCCTTTTAGTACAAATTACTAATGACCCACGACGAACCTCTTCCATACCCCATTCACGCAAACATGGTGCCTGAATTGAGCCAGTTCCAATCAGAGTACTAACATCAAATGGTTCTTGATCAACTACCTGCTCAGTACCTGGTCTTGTTTCGTTTGTATAGTCTGGGGATCCCCCTCCTGGCAATCTAATTACCTCGGCACTGGTATCTGGGGTTTGGGCGGGGTGAATGTATTGCACGCCCGGGTTTGGGTTTGATTGTTGCGTCGGTGCGACGGTGGCCTCATTACACGCCGCCAAACCAAGCACACCCATTGCAAGCCCAGCCGCCACAAATTTTTTCTTTTTCTCGTCCATGATGTAAACCTCCTTTAAATAATTATATTTATGATTAAATTTGCCTATAGTTAACTCATTCTAACAGATTCAGTAATAAATGTCAACATTTTTTATAATATTTGAACCACAAAAAGGCACCAGTTTCCTGTTGCAATGAAATAGCCATTTGTTTTCAAAGGTCTAGAACGGCCTTATCCGACCATAATATAATTAAGAATTTTCTTTGTCAAGCAAAATTATTACATTTTTTGGCAAAATTCTTCTCTTGATTGTTCCTTTTGTACATTTTTAAAAGCGACCTGCCTGGTCGCTTTTTGTTGTTTTACATCAAAGGATTACTGCCCCATTTTTACCATCATATCATTGGTTTTAACCGAGTACGCCCATTCGTTATCGTACCAGGCGATAATTTTAACAAAGTTCGGGTTCAACATAATACCCGCGGTTGCGTCGAATATTGCGGTGTGTGGGTCGCCGACGATATCGGTGGACACGATGGCCTCCTCGGTGTATGCCACAATGCCTTTCATTTCCTTTTCAGATGCACGTTTGACCTCGGCACAGATATCCGCCCAGGTGGTAGATTTTTCAAGTTTAATTGTCAGGTCAACAACGGATACGTTAAGGGTTGGCACACGGAAACTCATCCCCGTTAATTTACCCTTTAGTTCCGGCATAACGATACCCACGGCTTTGGCAGCCCCCGTTGATGACGGAATGATATTACCGCCTGCAGCCCGTCCCCCGCGCCAATCCTTGTTTGATGGCCCATCCACAGTCTTCTGAGATGCTGTAACCGCGTGTACGGTGGTCATTAATCCTTCGGTTATGGTAAATTTGTCATGAATAATTTTTGCGATAGGTGCGAGACAGTTTGTGGTGCAACTTGCGTTAGAGATTACCAATTCGTTTGGATTATAGTTTTTGTCGTTAACACCGATAACATATGTTGGTGTGTCTTTGTCCTTTGCGGGTGCGGTTATTACAACCTTTTTGGCTCCGGCCTTAAGGTGGGCTTGGCACTTTTCCGTTGTGGTGAATACACCGGTTGCGTCTGCAACCACGTCCACGCTGTTTTTCCCCCATGGAATGTTCACCGGATCCATTTCGGAATAGAATGGTATTTTCTTGCCATTTACGATTAGGTGTTTTTCGTCGTGCGACACCGCCCCATTAAAGCGCCCGTGGACGCTGTCGTACTTTAACATGTACTCGGCATAGTCGGGTGTTACAAACGGGTCGTTGATTGCGACTATCTCACAATCCTTTCGTGTTGCCGCATCACGCAGAAGCAATCTGCCGATACGCCCGAATCCGTTGATTCCAATTTTTACTGTTTTTGCCATTTTTAGTATTTCTCCTTATAATTGTTTATTACACTCTCTACCTTATATATAAGGTCTTGTGTTTGATTGTAGATTATGCCGATACGTTTTATCATAAGGGCACGGATGAAGAATAATATAGACGAGAATATCAAAGTACCAAGTACAATAAGTGCTACAATATGCCAGACAAACATCACATCATATTGTATGCCGACAAAAATCCATATCGGTAAAAACATTATCGACAAAAGTAGCAACGCCCATCCATAGACACGAGATGGCGTATGTTCACGCGCAGTGGAACGAAACGCGGGTTTCATACCGTTTTGTTTGGCGGTACGACTGGCGTCGGATACCTTTTGTTTGATTTCTGGTGCGGAATAGCCACTTGCGTATTCTATGGTTTTAATCTCGTACCCTACCCAATTATCCATGGTACGCATGAATTTATTTTTCTCGGGAACCTCTTTTAAAATATCTGCGATATCACGTGAGAACAGCATAACATTGGCTTTGCCCATGTATGCGCCATCTACCCCAAAGAATCTTGTTGCAAAACTGACTACCCTGTGCGACATATTGCGTTTTGTGCGTTCAAAGCCTATGCTTTCGCGGTATGCGTATACGATATCGTGCCCGTCAAAAAATTCAAGCAATACCTTTTCCAATACACCGATTGGGTTCAATAAATCCACGTCCGCCAAAATCACTATGTCACCGCGTGCAGCCTCGAACCCGGCTGTTATTGCGGATTGTTTTCCGTAACGGGTGTCAAAATTTACAATGCGAAAGTTTCTGTCCAACTTTGCTTCTTTCTTCATTATCTCAAGTGACGCGTCCGTACAACCGTCATTTATTGCAATCAGTTCGTAAGCACCACCAATCCCTTTTGCAATTTCACGCAGTTCGGTTAGGTACTTTTGCAATACCTCCCCAAGTATTGCCTGTTCATTGTAAACGGGTAAAATTAAAGATATTTTCATTTAATTTTTTATAGCACAAACACACAATCATTGTCTAATGATTTGCACCAATATACCAATCATGCTAGTATACAATTATATGAAAAACAAAAAACTATCCACGGTCGCCGAATTGTTACAATGGGCAACCAAGAACAACAGGGCGGTCTGTGCCTTTAACGTAAACAATATGGAATTGATTCAAGCCGTTACCAGCGCCGCAGATGAAATTGGCGTGCCGATTATCTTGCAAATATCCAAAGGGGCGCGTAATTACGCAGGTATGCCCTTTCTTGTCGGTCTTGTGGAATCCGCTATCCAATCTGTGAAAATACCAATTGCTTTGCATTTGGATCATGGTGACAGTTTCGAAATTTGTAAAGAATGCCTAGACGCTGGTTTCACCTCGGTAATGATTGACGGCAGCCACCTTTCGTACGAGGATAATATCACAATCACAAAACGCGTGGTGGATTATGCAAAGAAAACGGGTGCAAGTGTCGAAGGCGAATTGGGGCAAATTGCGGGAATCGAAGAACATGTGGTAAATGAAAAGAGTTTATATACCGAGCCAAGCGTGGTCGCAGATTATGTAAAACGAACTGGGGTTACCAGTCTCGCGGTTTCCATTGGTACTGCACATGGCGCATTTAAATATAAGGCACCAAACCCTACCCTGCGATTCGATATCTTGGAACAAATTCGTGATCAAATTCCGAATACTCCGCTGGTGCTACATGGTGCCAGTTCTGTCACACCAGGTGATGTAGAATTAATAAATAAACATGGCGGCAAGATTAAGAATGCGTACGGAATTGGTGAAGAAAATCTTGCAAAAGCAATTCCGCTGGGTGTACGTAAGATAAATAGTGACAGCGACCTTCGTCTTGCTTTCACCGCAAAATTACGTGAATATTTTAATCAAAATCCCGAACACTTTGACCCACGCCAATATTTGGGTGCGGCACGAGCACATGTAAAAGAATTGGTAAAACGAAAACTAGAAACCTTTAGTCAATAATTTTTTGCCAGAATTTTTGTTTACAAGATGAATATACATGTGCTAGGATATTCGGTTATGAGCACAGTTTCAATTATATTAATGTCGGTACTGATTCTTATGGAGGCAGCATCAATTGCGACACACCTGCATCTTTTCCGCAAGAAGCGTAAAGCAATCAACAAGAATTCCGAGGTTGTTAATGCAATTCAAAAAGAATTCGCCGAATATACATCCAATTCAAAGGATGCATATCAAAGTTTAATTAAAGACATGGCAGCCGAAATTGCCGATTTAAAATATAGATTAAATAAAATTGACGGGAAAAAAGGGATTGAATAATCCCTATTACCCCCATATTATCTTGTATTGTGTTTGTGGTTGGGGTGTATATACCCTTTCGTACATTCTATCGTGAAGTCGTTTTTGTATTGCCTGCATAATCATTTCGGTATGAATATAACCAATGCCTGTATGAAATAATTTTTGGTCATATTGTCTTTGTGCATATTCGCCCTTGAACTTTATTGGTTGAGAATAGTTATATATCACCTTCTCATGTGCCATTGGTGTGGCGGCGGATTGCCCCCCTGGAACCGCAACATATATGATAGATGCAAATACCAACGTAAAAATAAACGCACAAATCCCAAACGCGGCCAGCCCTTTTGGGCTAACAGACCGCTTAGGCGGCAATTCAGGCTCTGACATCTTTAAAATCGCTCCCTCCCCCCTGTCTACGTATGGATATGGCTTGATTATTTCGCCTTTACGATTTCTTATGTGTTTCATTGTTATTCTTTCAAATTCGTCATGCATATAACACCTCCTTGGCACTAGGTTGTGAAAATATGTATAAACATATACATGCAAAAAGAGGCAATTGCCTCTTTTTAAATTAGTTCTCTCTGTCGTAATCCCAGTTATCGTAATCCACATTTCGTGGGTCAAAGGTTGTAAGCCTTGCATTGGATGCCACAAATACTTCGGTTTCAATACCCGGTGCTTCCACGATTGGTGGGTCTTCAAAGTGTGGACCATCTGGTAGAGGTGGTGCTGGTACATACGGTGGAGCAGGAATATATGGAGGCGGTGTTGGAGCCGGCCATTCCTCGATTGGAAGGTCTGGCGGTGGTTGAACAATCGGATCCTCTGGGTTTGGGGTATTTACAGGTGGTGGAGGTGGCGGGTCTTCAAAGAACATGTCGTCATCCTTGTCATTACTGTTTCCGCTGCCTGGTGGAGGTGGTGGTGGCGGATCTTCAAAGAAGATATCATCGTCGTCACCCTTGTCACCGCCTGGCGGATTATTTGGGTCCCATACATCAACATCAAGATCTGGGTCGTTTACCTCAACCTCTGGGTCACCTGGTTCTTTTTCGGCTGGTGGGTTTTCTGGGTGATATATACTTCCATCGCCACCTGGACCTTGTGGTTTTTCCGGATCCCCTGGCTCTTTTGGATATTCTGGATCTTCTGGATACTCTGGGGTTGTTGGGTCGCCTGGTTGACCTGGATACTCTGGGGTTTGTGTTCCACCCCCTCCTCCGCCACCCGGACCTTGTGGGCCTTGCGGACCTTGCGGCCCTGGAACACCTGGACGAACGACCGTAATCCAACGGTTAACTTCTCTGATGATTGTTTCTCTGACTGTTTCGCGCTCTGGGGTTTGTTGTTCTTGCTGCGGTGGCTGCTGTGGTTGTTGCACTTCTCGCATTGGTGCACAGGAACCAGTTGCCACAAGTGTAGCAAGAACACCCGCACCAATCAATGCTGCCCCCTTGGCTGTTGCCCATCTTCTTGCACTGCGATCTTTTTTCAGCACATTCATAACATCGGCCTCTGTTGTAAGACCACCACCTGTTGATACCTTCTCTTTCTTGGGCTCTGGTGGGGGGGCATAATACACCTGGTCGATTACTTCATCAATACGACCTAGTGCGGCAATACGTAAACTTTTTGCTTTTTCACGTGTTTCAGGACTAAATGCGTTAATATCCCTCGCACCCTCTGCCCCTCTAAGAGAAGCTGCGGCATCTGCTATGTCACGCATTTCTAAATCTTCAACATGTTCAGCTTGACGCTGCAAGGTTCTAAGGCGTCTTTCTGGAATATTAATCTTGTCGCTCATAGTTGGCTCCCCTTTTTGCTCATATTTAATATAGTTATTATATATGATTTTATCGTATTTGTCAATAGTTATATGATTTAAGGAGCCACAAAATTAAGAAAATTCGGCAATTACGTCGTCTACCGCTTTGTCCACAATTGCGATGGCCTGTTGCATTGTGAATTTTTCGCTGGCAAGTATTGAGCCGGCTTCGTTAAATAGGTTCTTTTTTATAACCTTGCTGACAGCTAGTAAATCATCTTTTGCAAATTTTTTGCCTGTTCTGTTTTCAATTGCACGCAATGTAGAGCGTACACCTATCATAAGCGCGTTCTTTGCCTCGTCCATTGATATGTTTGCCATATAATTATCTCCCCCTTTGAATTTTCATTTTATCGTACCAATTCTGGTTCTGATTGTCGCTGGGCGATTGCCGTATCCAGCATTTGCCCGAATTGGTCTTGGTTAATATCTCCTCCGCCACCAATTATTTCATTTGCAACATGTGCACCCACACCCGCTATAATTGCCAAACCAGCAAATGGGGCAACTGTTGCTATTCCCAGTGCACCTGCTGTGATTAAACTGGTTGCTATTAATTTTTTGTCTATACTTTGTGCTTCCATATTATATCCTTTATTGTGTACCATATTGCCTTGGTCTTACGCCCGGAAAATGTGCATTTATGAATTCTTTGTGCTTACGTAAATATTCCATTTGTGCCGCACTGAAAAAACGTTTATCCAAAGTGGCACGTAACGTTTTGTGGATTCCATAACTGCCCATATTTACCATATATGCCTCGACCAGTTTAGCCAGTCTAGCAACATCCCCGTCGGCATACATAGCATACTTGGGCGCGGCTTTTTCAATAGCGTCCATAATTAAATATTACCAAGTATTTACATAAACGTCAAAGAGAAAGATTGTCGTTACGATCTGTTGATAAATTCTTTGTATGTCATCAGTTTATCTACGAACTTGTCCTCGTTGACCTCGATCATCCTTGTAGCAACTGTGGATAAAATTTCCTCATCATGTGTGGCGAATAGCATTACACCCTTGTATTTTTTCATACCATCGTTAAGCGATGTTATCGATTCCAAATCAAGGTGATTTGTTGGTTCATCCAGAATCAAAAGATTCCCGCGATTCAACATGGTTTTCGCCATCATACATCTAACCTTTTCACCGCCAGACAACACACGCGCTTCCTTTAGACTCTCCTCGCCCGAAAACAGCATTCGTCCCAGCCAACTGCGAATAAATGTTTCGTGCGTATCGGTGGAAAATTGCTTTAACCAATCCACCAAATTTAAATCCACACCCTCGAAATACTCGCGATAATCTGCTGGCAAATACGATGGCGTAATGGTTTTTCCAAATGTTATCTCGCCACTGTCGGGTTTTGTTTTACCCATAATACAATCAAATAACTTTGATATAATCAAACTCTTATTAGACAAGAAACCAATTCTATCACCTTTGTTTACACGGAAAGAAACATTTTTAAAATATCCCTTTAAACTAAGGTTTTCAACAACAAGAATTTCGTTACCAACCTCGCGCTCGATATCAAAATTTATGTATGGATACTTTCGGGATGATGGTTTAATGTCCTCGATTTTAAGATTTGCCAGTTCTTTTTTACGGCTGGTTGCTTGCCTTGATTTAGACGCGTTCGCACTGAAACGTGCGATAAAGTCTTTCAATTCCTCTGCCCTGGTTTCGGCCTTCTTGTTTGCTTCTTTTTGCTGACGTAAAATCAATTGACTGGTTTCGTACCAAAAGTCATAGTTCCCCACAAACATAGAAATTTGTGAATAATCCACGTCACAGATATGTGTACAGATTTTATTCAAAAAATGACGGTTGTGTGAAACGATTATTGTTGTATTTTTGAAATCCAACAAAAAGTCCTCTAGCCAATGCACGGATTTAATATCCAGGTTGTTGGTGGGTTCATCCATTATCAATATGTCCGGCGCACCGAACAAAGCACGTGCAAGCAAAACCTTGACCTTTATCTTGGCATCCAGTTCACCCATAAGTACATCATGGTGTTCACCATCAATACCAAGTTCCGCAAGCATTGTTCGCGCATTTGGATCCGCCTCCCATCCATCAATTTCGGCATATTCGTTCATGATGTTTGCAAGGCGCTCGCCCTGTTTGTCGGTTAATTGATCACCTAGTTCGTATAGGGAGTCTTGTTCTTGTTTCAATTTAAAAAGTTTCTCGTGCCCCGAAATAACGCAATCCACCGCGGTCATATGATCGAATTCGTTCTGGTTTTGGGCAAGCACGGATAAACGCTTTCCTTTTGGGATTATTACCTCGCCTTTATTTGGGCTGATTTCGCCGCTTAGAACTTTTAAAAAGGTACTCTTACCCGCACCATTTGCACCGATAATTCCGTAACACTCGCCGGATAGGAATTTTAAACTAACATCCTTGAAAAGAACACGCTTTCCAAATTGAAGTGAAACATTACTTGTTGATATCATAGTTCACATCATATCAAAAAGGTTTTATTTTGTCAAAGTTAAATAATTACATGACAATGGCGAAAACTATGATGTATATTATTTTTGCTTGTAAAACAAAGGAGATATTGTGAAAAAAATTCTTTTAGGTACAGGGGTATTGGTTTCCATCCTATCATTAACCTTTGGGATTTTACATTTTGCGGGTATTTTTGCAAATCCCCAACAAAGCGACCAAATACATTTCACAACAGCGGACGATTTTACTTGGACTACTAGTGGCGGCGTAGCCACAATCACGGGACTCACACCTGCTGTTCTTGCTATGACTAATCCAATACATGTTGTTATTCCAAACTATATCAACTTAGTCCCAGTTCAGATAATAGCACCAAGTGCCTTTTTAAACATTGGTATAGTTGGTTTAACGATCCCAGACAATGGTTCATTCCAAATTGAAACAAACGCATTTAGAAACAATAATTTAAAAACATTGACTATTCCGACCAGTGTGAATTCTATTGGAAATACGGCATTTGCCCACAATAATTTAATCAGTGTAACTTTAGCACATATATCACAGACAATCATTGGCACCCCTTTTCTAGGGAATCCAAATGTAACTATTTTTACTGGTCGGTCTGAAAGACCTGGTTCATGGTCTTTGATGTGGAACAGAATTGCCGTTGGTCCCTTTGTATATGCCCCCGTTGTTTGGGAAGGTGAATACGAGCCCACAATAACATTCAATATCACAGGTGGGAACGCGACTGTTATCGCAACAGATATTAACGATACAGAATCCGTACTTTCAAATAATAGTAAGATTGACTGGGCAACAACAAGTGTGCGTATTTCTGTCACACACCCTTTTTATATTGATAACATCACAATTAACGGCAAGAATATATCCGGCACCAGTGGAAGGCTCGATTATAACGCGGCAGCCTGGACAGTGACAGGAACAACAGTTTTGGAATTAACATTAATAGGTCACGACCTTGTCATAGAAATTGAACTTGGAGGAAGCCTACAGCCTTCTGTTTTGGATACACCACAAGATTTGAATGTTACAAACAACATTTTAACATGGACACAGGTCGACAACGCAGTTAGTTATATCATCATTATTAACGAGCAAGAGTTTACATCCACCGCAACATCATTTAATCTTGCAAGCGTGAATGAATTAATCGAAACCATAGATACACTTTCAATCAGAATAATTGCAGTGGGCGACGGCATAACGTTTACAGATTCCAAACCAAGTGATGTCATCAGCGTAAATCTAAATAAAGACGACGATAATAATAACCGACTATGGTGGCTTTTGTCACTATTTGGTGCTACTCTGCTGGGACTTTTTATATTGATAATTGTGGACCGAAAAAGAAATAAGAATCAGGATTAAAATTATCTTGGTCCGCGGTTGTTTCGGTTTGGCTTTTTTCGACCACCTTTGTTTCTTTGGTTATTTTTGAATCCAGTATTTTCCTGCTTAAATGAATTGTTTTTGAATCCGCTTTTTTCACGCTTTTCTGATGAATTATTGAAACCGCCTCGTTCACGTTTTTCTGTGTTGGGTTTGCCGAACCTTTCTCGTGTTTTGTTACCTTTTAAACCTTCGCGCCTTTCACCGTATCCACCGACAAAACCCGTCTCTTCGCGTTTTTGGTGATTTTCCTTGCTTTCCCTCTTGTCGCCTAACCTTTTGAATTCGCCGCTTTCGCGTCTTGGTGCATTTGCTTTTTGGCTGTGATTTCTTTGTTTGTTGAAACTTTGTCTTGGTTTACCTCTGCCTTTTGACAACTCTTTTGCACCGTATTTTGTTGTGCTTAAACTGGTATATTCTTCTACTCCATCCTTATTCGTAAGGGTTTGCAAATCCTTAAGTTGATTGCCACTAGTAATCAATGATATTGCTACCCCATCTTTACCCGCACGTCCAGTTCTACCAATTCTATGGACATAGTAATCGTCATTATTTGGAAAATCAAAGTTAATAACAACGTCCACATTTTTAATGTCCAACCCACGTGCAGCCACGTCAGTTGCAACCAGTATCCCGCCGCCTTCGTCATTTTTAAATTTGTCCATTACGCGACGACGTTCACTTTGACGCATATCCCCATTAAGACATACAGCGGGTAATCCGTTCTTTTTCAGTGCCGTGGATAATTCCTGGGTCATTTGAATGGTGTTACAAAAAACAATAGATATCCATGGATTAAATTCAGTATAAATTTTTTCCAGGATTTCTGGTTTCTCGGGGCGCTTACAACTTATATAATATTGTTTAATAAGAGCAGGTGCACAATCTTGATTCTTGGCTTTGATCATGACTGGTTCTTTCATGTACAGTTTTGTTATCTTTACGATTTCGGGTGGCATGGTCGCACTGAACATTACAGTTTGTCTTGAGTCCGGAGTGGATTTTAATATTGTTTCAATATCCTCTTTGAAACCCATGTTTAGCATCTCATCTGCCTCGTCTAGGATTACCATTTTCAGATTATCCAACTTCAATGTTTTACGGCGCAAGTGATCCATTAATCGACCTGGCGTTCCAACAACAATTTTTGCACCACGTTTAAGCGATTGAATTTGTCTGTCCATGCTGGCACCACCGAATATTGCGATAACACCAATACGTGAGGTAAAGTTTGTCAACTTTTTCAAATTGTCCGCAATTTGCGCAGCCAGTTCCCGTGTCGGACACACAACCAAAAATTGAACACCATAAATATTTAAATCCACGCGTTCAAGCGCAGGTATCCCATAGGCATATGTTTTGCCGCTGCCCGTTTGACTTAGACCTATTACGTCCACACCACTTTTGACTAGCGGTATTGTGACCTCTTGTATCTCGGTTGGCGTTTCAATGCCCTGGGCATCCAAGCCCTTTATTATATAATCCGACAAATTCATTTCATTAAATTTCATAAGTTTCCTATTCCCCCAAAAAAGAAGCCCGCACACAGCTTGAACTGTGTACAGGCTTTGCATTATTGCATAATATCATACTTAAATTAACTTTGTCAAGGGATTACTCTGTTACTACTGATTCCAGCAAGTATGCCTCCAGCGTGTCCTTGTCTATTTTTACTTTGTCACTGATTTCCAAACCTGCGATTGCGTAAATTTCATTCCCATGTGCCAGCACAGGGGTTTTATCACGAAGGCGCGCAGGAATCTTTTTATCAATCATGTATGATGCCAGTTTCTTGGTCCCCCCACCAAATTTGGTGAATGTATCGCCATCTTTGCGGGTACGCCACTTTGCTTGCTTTGGTAATTTGTCAACATCAATAAGCAACACATCACGATCCAGATACTTTCGGAATGCAATTGATTTTGTAACGCTAATCGTTCCAAAATCAGCAAAACTTGTTTTCCCAATTTTAAATGAATAAACCTTAGATTCCACACCAGTTTGTTTTTTAACAAAAGCAATATATTCGTATTCACGAATGACACAAGTTCCATTCGGTAAATCAATCTTTGCACCATTCGCGCCAGATTTCACAAGATTCTGTACCAATTCAATATGTTTTCGTTCGATGTTTTCACGTTTACCCAACTTGTCCAATGCCGAGATAATTACCCTGTTGGTAACCGCCTCTGGATAAATAAATAAATTAAGCGGTACACGCACAACTTTCCCGTCTGAAATGAAATATGATGTGTCCACCATGGAATTCATATAATCATCATCACGGCGACAGTTCTTTCCAAAGTCTATAACGTTCTTCTCTACATTTTTCCATTCGCGTCTTAGTGCAGGAATAATTTCGTTACGCAGAAAGTTACGTGAAAATGTGTTATCTTGATTGCTTGGGTCTTCAATATATGGAATGTGGTTACGAAACACATACTCGCTGATATCCACTTTTTGTGTTTCCAAAAATGGACGAATATACGGCCCACGTTGAACATCCATGCCACTGGCCCCGGCAATACCGCTTCCACGGAAAATTTTCAATAAGATGGTTTCTGCTTGGTCAGATTGATGATGACCTAATGCCATTTTGTTTAACTTTCCCTTGGCGATTGCATTTTCATATGCTTCGTAACGTTTTATGCGCGCAGCCTGCTCTAGACCCAGTTTCTTTTCCTTAATCAATGCCAATACGTCTACATTCAATCCAATGAATTCAATTCCGTTATCGATACAGTATTTTTTAACAAACTGGCTTTCTTTTTTACTGCCTTCGCGCATGTTATGGTTTACATTAACCGCAACCACGGCGAAACCTGCCTTTTTGCTAATAGAATCCAAAAAATGCAACAGAGCCATACTGTCCGCACCGCCACTTACACCTACCCCAATACGTTCGCCTTTTGCAATCAGGTTATGTTCAATAATAAAGTCGATTACATCATCTTCAAAGTTCTTTTCCATACCTATATTATAGCATTTTCGCATTCAAAATTCAATAGGCATGGGGAAATTTCTGCTTATCTTCTTCTATTATTTGTTTGTTTTCTTTGGGCTGGTGCATTGCTTCCGCCTTTTTTACCAATGAAATCGACCGTAAACAATGCCAAGAATATTATCACCGTTAATCCCACCGCGACCATCCAATATTGAATCCAGAATGAATCGTCGTGGATAACGCCTGCAACCTTTAATTGTCCCGTTGCACTGACCTGAACAAGGATGTCTCCGATTTCCTTTGTTTGCAAAATATTCACGTTGGCATTGTTCAGTCTATTCATTACAGGGGCGTGCGGATGACCATGTGTATTTGTACCGACCTGGATAATCGCGTATGTTGGTTGAATCTTGTCAAGAAACGGCTGGCCTGTGCTTGTGTGACTTCCGTGATGACCGACATCCAATACATCCACCTTAAATGTTTCGCCTGCTTGTGTTCCAAATCCAGTTCTGAGAACACCATTAACATCACGCAGTGCCAAGATTGCATTTTCATTTGCAACATAGGCGTCTCCCGTGAACATAATCCGACGCCCTTCGAAATATATTGCAAAAATTGTACTAAGTTGGTTTATCGGGTCTGGATTATTTTGGGTGTGATATGCGTTTGCTGGGTTTCCATAAAATTGTCCAATAGGTGAAAAGAACGTAACCACCGCCCCGCCAATATTCATTTCGCGACCCACGTATGGCAATGTCACCGCTGTTGGATTTCCATTCACACATGTCGCGGCATTAAGATCTTGGATAAAGTTTCTGAATATAATTGTGCTATGTCTTGTTGCACGACCAACAATACCAAATTGTGTGAACGGAATATTGTTTGTAATTTCGTATTCAGTAAAAGATTTTGGACGTATAACATGTCCAACATAATAGTTATTCACAAGATAACTGGCAGCACCTATGTGGTCGGCATGGCTGTGTGTCGCCACAAAGTAATCCACTACCCTTGGCGTGTTGCCTGGAAAAATGTATGATGTCAAGTAATGACTAAACGCGTTTCTTGATGCAATCGTGTTTGTGCCCGCATCTACAATCATTATTTGCCCATTTGGAAATTCCACAACTACCGCGTCGCCCTGTCCCACGCTGATAAAATGAACGGATAATCCGCCGTCAAAGGTTACGTCATGCACAGGTCTTTCGTTACCCAAAATTGTTGTGTTCATGAATGTCTCGATATCGTCCTGCCAAACAAACCCAACACCCACCATTGTCACTATCATAATAAACACAATCAAGCGAACCATAAAAAATCGTTTTCTTTGCATGAACATAATATATGACAAAAATCGCGCATTGGCAAACAATTACTTTGTGCCACGTTTTTTTCTATGAAACGTAATTGCAAATCTATGTGCTTCGTCACGAATGCGTTGAACCAGTCTTAATGCATAACTACGTCTTGATAGCACAATCGGTTCTTTCTGGTGCGGTACAAAAATTTCCTCGTTACTCTCGGCTATTGCAATTAGTTGAATATCATGTATTTTTTGAATTTCACGGTTATCAAGTTCATGCACCTGCTCCCCTTCAATGTCTTTTAAATTTTCAAATATTTCGACTACTACACTTAATTGTCCCTTGCCTCCATCCACAATAATTAGGTCTGGACATGTTCCGAAACTTGGGTCATTTGTACCTATTCTGGCGATACGGCGTTTTATAACCTCTTGCATACTGAGATAGTCATTGTTACCCTCGCCATGTTTTATCTTAAACCGCCTATACAATTTGCTTTGCGCCACTCCATCGATGAACACAACCATGGATGCAACCATGTCCTCGCCCCCCATATGCGAGACATCGAAACACTCTATCTTGTGTGGTATGCGTTGCATACCTACCACATTGCCCAATTCCCCGCATGCACCATGTGTGAATTCGTGTTTGAACTTTATTTTTTCGATACTGGTCTCTATGTATTCGTTGGCATTGGCCTGTGCCATCTCCAATAGTTTCTTTTTTATCGCCATCTTTGGGTTAAATACTTGGCACCCCAATGTTTGGGCAACCTCGTCCAATTCTATCTCTGCAACTATTTGCTCAGGTATTGGATTGGTTTGATAATACTGCATAACAAAGGATGAAAGAATCTCGGACTCTACCCCTTTGTTATCACCAAAAAAGTTTTGTATACCTATCAACTTTCCCGCTCGCACGGTAAGGACACTGGTAACATATATCTCGCCTTTTGTAATAATTGCAAATACGTCTACGTTTAAATCACGTGCGACTTGGGCAATTGTACGCTCGCCCAATTTATCCAAGAAATTAATCCCGTTACGGTATTTGATTGCCAATTCAAATTGTTCTAACTCGGCTGCCGTTTCCATTTTTCTTGTCAGTATTTCGCGTGCACCAAATTCCTTTTCGCCACGCAGGAACGATTTAATATTATTAATTATTTGCACGTAATCATCTTTTGTTATTAATTTGTTGCATGGCGCCATACATCGCTCTATCTGGTAATTGATACATGCCACGCCTCGTTTAAATTCAATATTGTTGCAACTACGGATTGGGAAAATGTCTTTGATGGTTTCCAGTAATTCACGTGCCCAAATACCATTGAAATATGGTCCGAAATACTTGTCTCTGCTTTTGATTTGACTTTGCGTTTTTCGCGTGACTTCTAGGTACGGAAATTCTCCGTCTACGATTTTAATATATGGAAAACTTTTACCATCCTTTAACAGGATATTATAATGCGGCATGTGTTTCTTTATCAGATTGGCTTCCAGGGCAAGGGCGTCGTTCTCGGTCTTGGTTAAAAAATAATCAAAGTCCACGACAGATGCAAGCATCGCCGTAACCTTTGCATCATGCGAGCCACTTTTGAAATATGAAGAAAGCCGAGCCTTTAAACTTTTGGCCTTGCCAATATAAATTATATTGTTGCGCTCATCTCGCATCATATAGACACCAGGATTTAGTGGTACAAAATTTAACTTGTCAATAATCACATTTACAGTTTACCACAATATCCTCCTTAAACTAACACATTGCACACTTTCTTCATATTGAAACAAGTTGTATTTCCACCAGCATATTGATATACTAAGAAGTATTTTAACCTAATGGGAGTTTTATAATGTCACAGCCACAAAGAAGAAAACCAAGATTTAATCTGATTTTCATATTGATTGCAGTTCTTGTTGTATTACTTATTTTTAACAGTGTCAATAGCGGGGACAGTCCAACCAGAATAAACTATACCGAATTTCAACACATGATTGGTGTGTCTCGTAATGCGCTTACTGGGGATCTTGAATTTACTGGAACCAACCAAATTCGTGCCGTAGTTCAACGTGGAAATAATTTCTATATCCTGTCAACCCAACATTCAAGCCAAGGCGATTTAAGAGACTTTCTTTCGCGTCCAGACCGTAACGCCAGCCACCAACTTTATTATGCGGTGCCCTTTCAAATTACATCCATCATCAGCGAACAAATTATCCAAGCCCCATCTGGAGAAGCCATCCAATTTGAATCGCGTTCTGTGCCAACATCTTTTTTCGAGATTATGATATTTGTTGTACCAATTGCTTTGATGCTACTTATTGCATTTTTGATTTTCAGAAATTTTGCGGGTCGTAGCGGTATTTCAAATATGGGCAAGAACCGTGCAACCGTGGTTCTTTCCAGTCCAATTCGTTTCAACGACGTTGCAGGTATCGAAGAAGAAAAAGAAGAAGTCCAAGAAATCGTCCAGTTCCTTAGAAACCCACGAAAGTTCTTGGAATTGGGTGCACGTATTCCAAAAGGATTCTTGTTAATTGGTCAGCCTGGAACGGGTAAGACATTGCTTGCAAAAGCAATTGCAGGTGAAGCCGGCGTTCCGTTCTTTTCCATCAGTGGTTCTGATTTCTCAGAAATGTTGGTGGGTGTGGGACCAAGTCGGATGAGAGACCTGTTCGAACAAGCCAAGTTAAACGCGCCATGTATCATTTTCATTGACGAGATTGATTCCATCGCACGTATGCGTGGTGTGGGTATTAGCGGTGCCGCAGAAGAAAACGAACAAACCCTTAACCAACTACTTGTACAAATGGATGGATTCACCAAGAGCGAAGGCGTTATCGTTCTGGCTGCAACCAACCGTGCAGATGTATTGGACCAAGCCCTACTCCGCCCTGGTCGTTTTGACAGACAAATTATCGTACAAATGCCGGACGTTTCTGGGCGTGAAAAAATTCTTAAGGTACATACAAAGAACAAACCAATTTCGTCCGACGTTGACCTTAAACGCGTATCCCAGATAATCAGTGGCTTCTCGGGGGCGGACATTGAAAACCTGATGAACGAATCCGCAATTATCGCCGCAAAAAAAGACCGTCGAAAGATAACAATGGCAGACATTACCGAGGGTATTAACAAAGTTCTTCTTGGCCCACAAAAACGCAGCCGTATAATAACAGACGAAGATAAAAAAATCACCGCTTATCACGAAGCTGGGCACGCAGTTGTATCCCGCGTATTACAAGACAAACAAACCGTGCAAGAGGTTTCCATCATCCCACGTGGTATGGCAGCCGGTTATACTCTAACGAACGATAAAGACGACGTTACTGCACATAAATCCAAATCATTCCTGAAAACCCAGTTGGCAGTTTACATGGGTGGTCGTGTCGCAGAAAAGATATTCATCGGTGATATCTGTACAGGTGCAACCCAGGATTTAAAATACGCAACAGGTCTTGCGGAACGAATGGTAACCATGTTCGGGATGAGCGACGACCTAGGTCCCGTTTACTACGGACGTTCGGACGAGGCACTACTCCGCGTGTATGACAACAAAACTTTGTCTGATTCATTGCAGGCCACAATTGATAAAGAGGTCAAAGCATTGGTTCTAGAGGCAGAAGCAACCGCAATCAAAATCATGAAAGATTACAAGTCCCAGATTGACACCATGGTAGAGATTCTTTTGGAACGCGAAACAATTTATGCAGAAGATATTGATTTGATTATGCAAGGCAAAAAAGCAAAAGAAATAATTGCAGGTATCGAAGCGCGCCTGGAAAAAGCACGCGAGGTCGAGCAACGCGAAAAAATTGAATGTGAAATAGAAGAGTTAGAAATCGAATTCAATCACGTGCGTGAAATTGCAAAAGCATTTCACGATGCAAAAGCATTTGACGATAAAAGAATGGAACAATTGGAAAAAAACTTTGAACTTGCAAGAGACATGGTAAAACGTGGCGAGAAGTTGCCTTACATGCCTACTGTTGACAATATCCAAGAATATGCTAAACTGATAAAGGCTCCAAAACAGACTAAGAAAAAGCCGACCACAATTAAAGAGTTAGCACAAACACCACAAGAACAAACAGACAAAAACGACGAGGTCAAGGAATGAAAAACGAAAACCAAACAGAAGTAGAAGTAGTAGAGGAAACCACATTTCGCAGAGGACAGCCATGGCTTAGGATTTTTAAAATTTGGGCTTTTTGGGTTGTACTGGTTGCTTTCTTAAGTGCGAATACATTGGTAATCATATTTGGGCACATCAGTGTTAATTATGGACTTACATTTAATCCAAGCAACATCAAAACCGTCGAGGTTTGGAATGGTACAGAAACAGGATTCGAAATGCACTTTGACACACCAAGAATCAGTGAACAATTTGCGATGGATATGATTTTTAAAATGCTTCACCAATCTGGCTCCTCTAACAGACTGGTACAGATATTCGGTGCGCGCGGTGAAGAGGGTCTTAGAATAGAGTCCCGTACAACCAATGCAATCCAAAATGCAACAGATAACCATTTCATCCGAATCACCTTCCGCGAATCCCAGTTCGGTGTTACCGGAACAAACAACCAAAATCTTGAACTGGTCTGTGCAACCACCCCCCACTCTCGTGGCGTACGCCAGTTGTTTATACCACTGGGGAATATTGGTCGCGGATTTGTACAGACATCCTTTTTTATAAACACGTTCGAAGAACCAAACGATGTAATCCGATACGAATTCACAACTTTTGGAAATTTTAACAGACTATCTGACTTTATCAAAAATTTCGATTGGCTTTAACATAAATACAAAAAGGCAATACGCCTTTTTTATGACCCAATTGATGGTGCATTGAAACCGTCGTAGACGATTTTCTTATTTGGTATCTTTGTCAATATCTTTGCTGGATTCTTTTGCAAGGGATTTTCTTGTTATACTCAAAAGGTCATCATAGTTTCTTTCATTACCACAAACAAAAGTTCTATCTGTATGAGTTATATCTTCTTTACCTTTTATATTTGTTGCTTTAATACCCCCCCCGTCATATTTGCAATGAAACAACCTGCAAATTCAGGGAAAGAGTCTTTTGTTAAGGACACAACTCCGTCGAATTCACCTTGCACTACCAAGCAATAGTTATATGCACAAGAGCCCTGTGAAGGAAAAACCTGGTATTTTTCTGATAATTGTTTTCTTAATTCGTCGATTTGTCCACTGTTCCACGATCCTTGTGTGGACGCATGGAAAATTATACGACCAGTATCATCATTATTATTTGGGGCTTCAAGCGGTTTGCCATTAATGGATACACCTTGCTGCGCCTCTGCTAAATATAATTTCTGTGCGGTCGGATTATTAACAACGGCAAAGTCAACTTTTCCATTTTTTAAATGACTTGCAACTATTGCAAAGTTTGGTTTGCCTTCGATAAACAATTTTGTTCCACTTATCGGATCCACAACCCAAACCGAACCATCATCTATAAAATTGTCATTTTCTTCTTCGGCGAAAAAACTGTCGCCATCACGTGTTACTATACGTTTAATCTCTCGCTCTATTCTTAAATCTTCTTCGGTCAGCCATTGTTTTTTCACACCAATGTCTTCCACTTTTCCAGATTTATTGGCAAGGTCATTTCCAGCAGAAATAATAAATTGAATTAATTCGTTTATCACTGGATTATTTTCCATGAACAAGTTTATCATGTAAATATATCTTTTGCACTGGAAATATGTTACAATGCGTAATGCAAAGTTCAAATACCATCGTTGCAATCGCAACGCCAATAGGTAACGCTGGGGTGGGTATAATTCGTCTAAGTGGCCCCAATGCCATGGACATTGTTTCACGATGCTTTGTTGCATTTGGTAACGTCAAAGATTTAACACCACGTCTTGCAGCCTTTGGGCGTGTTACTACACCTGATTTTTCAGACACCGTGTTATGTATATACTTCCCCGCCCCAAATTCTTTCACAGGCGAGGATGTTATCGAAATCCAGGCGCACGGTGGTGCTTTCTTGTTGCAAAAGATCGTGGATCATCTTGTGTCAATTGGCGCAACACCAGCCCAACCTGGCGAATTTTCCAAACGTGCCTTTTTAAATGGAAAGATGTCACTTGACCAAGCCGAGAGCATAATTGAAACAATCCACGCCGAGAGCGAATCTCATCTAAAAGCAAGTTCCATAATATATTCTGGAAAATTAAAGGAACAACTTTCGCAGTTTGAAACCGAACTAGTCCAAACAATAGCACAAATAGAAGCCACAATGGACTATCCCGAACATGATATTGAACATACGACGCGCGAGAGTATAAAGCCACAAATAAAGGATATCGTTAATCAGATTGACTCACTGGTATCCACCGCACAACATGGCAGGATAATTGCGCATGGTGTTCAAATTGCGGTTCTGGGGCGCCCCAACGTAGGTAAAAGCAGTTTATTTAACCAAATCTTGGGAACAGATCGAAGCATCGTTACAACGATTGAAGGCACAACAACAGACACAGTTTCCGAGGCAATTTTATATAAGGGATTACGTTTTGTATTCAACGATACCGCAGGTATTCGCAACGCGAAAAACGAAATCGAAAAATTGGGGATTGAACGTACAAACAAAGTAATAAACGATGCAGATATCGTTCTTTCAATTTTTGATATTTCACAGAAGCCAAATTCTGATGATAGAAACGTATTGGAATTATCAAAGGATAAGAACTCTATCATCATCCTGAATAAATCAGATTTAGTTAATAGTCCAACGGACTGGAACAAATTCCTTGGTGAGAATGCAAAAATTATCAGAACCTCTGCCCTGACTGGCAAAAACATTAATTTGTTAAAAGAAACCATACATAATATTGCAACCCAAAAACAACCAAAGAGCGGAGACGTTGTCATAACGAACACACGACATCTTGCACAATTAAACATTGCGAAAGATTCATTGACACGTGCGCTTGGTAACATTGATACCCTGCCACTGGATTGTATCGCGAACGATATTACGCAAGTAATAGATGCAATTGGCGAGATAACTGGCACCCGTGCAAGTGATGCAATAATTGATGAAATATTTTCAAGATTCTGTATTGGAAAATAAAGTCATAGTTTTAAGAGTCTCGCTCGGTTCCTTTAATCTTGGCAATCTCAGTATTAATGTCTTCTTTTTCTTCTTTGACCTGGCTACTCTTAAAAACCCTTCTTGCCATATTTTTCAGTGTTGGTGCTTCTAATTCTTTCTTTGTCCCTGTCAAATGGTCAAGATATTCGTTTTCGCGGTGTGCGGTATCATATACCGATTCCAAATGTGCTTGGTCTTCGGCTTGTTTCTTTTCGGCTTTCTCTCTGTCCATTGCGGCATTTTCTGCGTATGCTTGGTCAATAACTTTTGAACCCTGTAATTCATGTTGTGGTTTCATTATTATATCTTCAAATATCTTAGGATATTTTTGCAATCGTTCGTTTGCTTTGTCTCGTCCGATTTTGAATAAGTACATATATTCGCCTGTCATTTCTTCAATGACTTGTGCATGTACTTCTTTCAATTCTTTGTGCCTTTGCACATCCCTGGTTGCATGGGCATAGTTCATGTCACTTTTTAATTTTGCATATAACAACATTTCATTTTCGGTTGCAAAACCTACTGCAAATGGACTACTTGAACTGCCTGTTGAGCCGTATAGATCTTCGACAACTTGCCGTAGTTTTTCTTTATATTCTTTTCCGGTCGTTTTTTCCCAGGCAGTTTCGTTTGCATAGGGATTAATACTCCCCCTTGTCATCTCCACTGGGACACTTGGACTTTGATCTTTTCGATTTATTTTGTCATAACCTGTCGTCCCCTCGGGATAGATAAAACCATACATTTCCGTTCCTTTCATCCCGTAACCACTGGTTTCTCCATCGTCAATTTTGGCCAAAGCATTTTGTAGAACCAGTCCTCCGCCGCGATTATCTAAACGTTTGTCGTCACTTGATGACACCCCTGCAAAATCCTTATAAAAACTGAACAAATTTTGAATTCCAGAAAAACGGTCCATCGCGGACTTTCTTTCGAATAAACTGTACTCGTCGTATTGTTGTTGATCACTCATCGGTGCCTCCATTTTCACGAATCCACCCCGTCACGGTAATTTGAGTCTACTATATATATATATATATAATGTCAAGTGGTTTTTGGAATTTTAAGAAAAATGAACCCTTGTTTATTGGGTGAAAATTGTGATAAACTTGTGCGATGAAACAACAATTCGATGTGATTGTAGTTGGTGCAGGACACGCAGGGGTCGAGGCCGCGCATGCCGCAGCGACTATGGGCGGGTCATGCCTTTTATTAACCATGAATTTGGATTCTCTTTCCTTTATGGCATGTAACCCATCCATAGGCGGCAGTGCCAAATCACACCTTGTGCATGAAATTGATGCACTGGGCGGTCTTATGGGAATTTTGGCGGACAAAAGTGCAATACAAATTCGAATGTTAAATACAACAAAAGGTGCAGCAGTTCGCAGTTTGCGCACGCAGGCCGACCGTATAAAATATCATTTAACGGCAAAAAAAATAATCGAACAAAATAAAAACATTACAATAAAACAAGGCGAAGCCACCCAAATTCAACCATATAACGATCAATTAATGATTCGTTTGTTAACAGGCGAAGAATTCTGCGCACCATCTGTCGTTATTGCGTGCGGGGTATATTTGCAGAGTAACATCTTGATAGGTGACAAAAATTTACAAAGCGGCCCAAGTGGATTTAATCGATCCTCACATCTCTCGTCTTCATTACAACAGTTGGGGTTGGAACTAAGGCGTTTTTCCACATCCACCCCACCACGTATTGATGGTAAAACCGTGGATTATTCCCAAACCACAATTCAACATGGTGATGATAATATTCAAACGTTTTCGTCACTTACGAATGGTTCAATTAAAAACAAGGTCGTTTGCCACATGGTATACACAAATAAGCATACACATGACATAATTGCGAAAAACATCACAAAAAGCCCGATGTATCGTGGCAACGGTTTGGGCAGCGGTCCAAGATATTGCCCAAGTATCGAGGACAAAATCGCAACATTCCCCGATCGTGACAGACATCAATTGTTTTTAGAACCCGAGAGTTTATCAACAAATGACATATACGTACAGGGTCTGTTCACAGGGTTACCAGGCGATGTGCAACAAGAATTCGTGAACAGCATTGATGGACTACAACACGCCCAAATTGTGTATGATGGTTACGCAATAGAATATGATTGCATCGATTCAACCCAGTTATTTCCTACGTTGGAATTCAAGGGACAAAAGGGGTTATTCTTTGCGGGACAAATAAACGGTAGCAGCGGTTACGAGGAGGCCGCAGCACAAGGCCTTGTCGCGGGTATTAGTGCCCTGTTACATGCAAGGCACAGTGATAAGACATTGGACCTTTCGCGCACCAATAGTTATATCGGCGTTCTTATCGACGATCTTGTGACCAAAGGCACCGCAGAGCCATACAGGATGCTGACCAGTCGTGCCGAACATAGACTACATCTACGACAAGACAACGCGGATATTCGACTAACACAAATTGGACGTGATATCGGTCTTGTGTGCGATAAAAGATGGCGTGTTTTTCAAAAGAAATTAAAACAAATTGAACAGGTTAAAGAGTTACTGTCACAAAGTATTTTGCATGATGGCGAAAAAATTACAATCGAGCAATATATTAAACGTGGGAATGATATCAAAGATTTGGAACTATTCAAAGGTATTACCCCATCTGTTTTGGAACATGTGGAAACAGAAACAAAGTACGAGGGGTACCTTGCGCGACAAAATCGCATAATCCACGAATCCAAACGCCAAGAACAAACAAAACTGCCATCTGATATTGATTACAGCCAAATAAAGGCGCTAAGCCGCGAGGCGGTGGAAAAACTGACTCTTATTAGACCACTTACAATTGCCCAAGCCACGCGTATCAGTGGTATAACGCCCGCAGATATCAGTGTGCTTTTGGTATGGTTAAAAAAGAACTATTGAAAACAAAAACGACTGGTCGCCCAGTCGTTTTAATTGTGGTGAATATATTAAGCCAACCACTTCATGTCTTTGTGCAAAATGAATGAAACCAAGTCAATTACCCAGAAAATGAAACCAAAGAAAATGTTTAAGATTGCCATGATAATGTTTCCACGAACAAGACGCTCGATAATTCCAAGCGGCCAGCCCAAGAAGAAACACAATACAAGGTTCACGATCCATGGTAGACCAAGTCCCAAGTATGCTCCTTTACCTTTACTTTTCGACATTTTTTCCTCCTTTGTAAGATATATGCAAGTGTACAGTCAATTGTGTCTTTTGTCAACGAAAACGGGTATCGAATAATTAATTCTGATATTGCTTTTGATAAAACTAAATGATATAATATTTTATGAGTAAAAAATTTACAAAAATAGGTAAAGCCGCAACTTATTTTGGTCTGGCAACTGCTATCGGTGTTGGTGGGTTTGCTGCGGGAAATCACTGGGAGTGGATGGGAAACATGGACGCAAACACAATTGCTGGGAACAAATATGAAAATATGAGACAAGCCGAGTCTGACCGATTTGACGAGGCGCTGTCTGTTCTAGGGTTGCATATGCCAGAAAATTTTGATGTCGAGCAAGGACGTGAACAGCACCTTGAAGACACATCCGCCGACAGAATGGCACAAGCAGAAGCCATGGCAGAAGATGCAATCCCCTACACCGGGGAAAGAATTGGGCAATCCACCGTTGTTGGTGTTCTTAGTGGATTTTTAAGTGGTGTGGCAGCTGCAGGTGCAACATGGGCTGTTGGACTTGCTGGCGTTGGTTGCCAGAAACTGAAAAAATTTGTTGTTGAAACATACCAGGCAAGACAAAGATTCTTGAAAGCGGAAAATTTAAATAACCATTTGAATCGTCGTGACTAACTTTTTCAAACCGTCCAGGCATAGTTTTCTTGGTGAACTTTCTTTTTAAACTCCACCACCCTTTCCTTTCCTTTGTACTTGCTTTTTCGTATTTTTATCGAATTCACTAATTCACCATTTTTGTATTCATCCAAATATGTTACGGCTTCCTTTGTTGGATAGCCACTCTCGATTGTCTTTTTTTCGTAACTCCAAAACTCGCGGTTTTCATGATCGTATCCCGACATTTGTACGGGAATTTCACCATTTATTTCTTCGATAATATTATGCGTTTCAATTTCCACCCGTGGTTGGTAGCGGGTATTTGGCCGTGCACCATAAATTTTTATAAGGGCGGTGTTTTTTGGGCCGTTGTCGATAACCTGGGTTTCAATAAATATTGTCTCGTCTGTTGTGTTTTTAAATTTTAAATCCGCACGTGACGATACCATTGCATCACGACCAAGCGGTACATATGAAATCGCCAACGAATGACTATGGCTCTCTACAATTTTTAATCCTGATAACAATACCGCATTAAACAGCGTTGTGCTGGCTTGGCACACCCCTCCGCCTATACCAGGTACAAATTCGCCTTCCAGGATTATATTGGCTTCTTGGTACCCTCTGGCGGCTGTGCGTGGACCTGTGGTCTTATTGAACGAAACAATTGCACTTGGTTCGATAACCAAACCATCAAATGCCGCAAGTGCGCGAGCAATGTTGGATTCGCGCGGTGCATTGTCGGCAAAGATTGTGGAAAAGCGGCTGCGTTCAACTATTTTATTCAAGATATCATCTTCGTCTGCTGGTTTGATGTCTGCTATCCGTGTATATATGTCTGCATATCTTCCCGACGACAACGCAACAAAGATGTCCTCGCACAGACGCTGGGTATCCAATTTTTTTCCAATAATTTGGTCTGTCACCCAGAATTTTTTTTCGGCATCCGGATTAAATTGCACCTTTCCATCGCATTTTTCTTTGTGGATTTGGGATTCAATGTTTTTCACGATTCTGTAAATCTCGGGGAATTTTTTCTTCATTGTTATTACATCGTCCGTTTCATTCAGACAATCCTTGGCACGTTGTTGTAATGTTTTGTTATTTGTAAATTTATTTTTACTCTCTACGTCCCACCAACTGGGTTGGATTAATTTATCTGTAATTGCAATTTGTTTGGCAATACCATCCACATTAAAGTGTATTGTTAAATATGTCTCGTCTTTTTTTGCAAAACCAAACAAAGGTAAAGCCACAATCAGACATAACATCACTACGAACATCCGTTTCATCCGTTTATTATGTGCAAATCAAAGTTCAAGTATTTCAATTGCATCGTTAAAAGTTTTCGCATGAATCATTTGCAATTTCAATTCCTTTGAATTTTTGAAATTATCACAATAAAATAACATGTGCTTTTTAATCTCGGAAAAACTACCCTCGCCATGCAATTTTCTCTGATATTCGATATGTTTGGATATCATGTTTTTAATTTCATTCTCGGTCATTGTTGGCATATCAAAATTTATTTTCCATGGCGAACCAAATAACGCACGCCCAATCATAAGCCCATTCGCACCGGTAATCTCCAAACATTTTTGTGCCGCACTTAGATCCACCACATCACCATTTGCAATAACGGGGATATTTACCGCTTGCACAACACGCGCAATTGCGTGCCAATCTGCCACTCCGCTGTAACCTTGACTTGCATATCTGCCATGTACGATGAGACGCCTTGCACCCGCCTGCTCACACATCTTTGCAAACTCGACCGCCGTTAAATTTGGTTGTTCATATCCAAGGCGAAACTTTACTGTCACTGGCTTGTCTGTTGATCGAACACATGCCTGAATAATTTGGCGCGCCAAATCTGGCGTCTTCATTAATGCACAGCCTTCAGAATTACGTGTTATTTTGGGGGCTGGGCAACCCATATTAATATTAATTTCATCAAAGTTATCCAAATATCCCGATTTAATTGCCTGTTCAAAATGTTCTGGCACCTTTCCAAATAATTGCACGACATTGATGATTCCCTCCGCCTTGTCCAGACCAAGCATATCGTACGTTTTTTTACTTTTGTAGACAAGTGCAGTTGCACTTATCATTTCTGTGTACAAAATCTTTGCTCCACATTCCATCAAAACGCGTCGAAACGCATGGTTGGTAAACCCCGCCATAGGTGCGGATTCGACATGAATTTTCATGCTATATTATATCATAGGTGTCAATAATTAAACTGTGTTTAAGTTGCTTTTATTCATTACATTATGTGTAAGTTTGATTTTCTATCACTTTGCTTCACTTGGAAATCCACACTTGGAAATATTGGGCGATGGTTACATGTCGATCTATTCACGGCAACTGGTAGACAGTCCGTATATAATCCGACGTCACGACATCGCAACTGGTTTCATTTACACAACGCGTTCGTACAATGCCCCTGCCCTGCGTGCTAAATTCACACAAATAGATGGCGAGAGCATCACCCTAGACACCTATCGCCCCAAACACGAAATTCTGCGAATCCTTAGATATCGTGTTGTTCACGAACAACGAAATAATATAATGCACATAACATATGCCTACAGCGGTCGCGGTCGCGATTTCATCCGCGATGGCGACACACGCATTAACCTGCAAATTTCTTCGCGCGCAGGTCGCGTCACAATAGGCTGGCCAGTTATCCTTAGTGGTTTTTAATTTCACCCTGAATCTCGGATATTAATTGCCCACAATTCATTGAAAATCTTTTTCCCCATATTTCGCAGACGGTGGTGTTTCGTTTAACTAATTTCATAGATATATTATATTAAAAGCACTATATGGAAGATAAATTATTTAAGCATGTGTGTGTAGTATACCAAAAGATAGGACTTGATTGCAACAACTTGATTTTGCGACGAAGACTTGAAATTGCGAGTAATCAAGTTTCAATAACTAATTCCTTTTTTGGAACAACATGAATGTCTCGCGTGTTACTTTCTTTATCAGGAAGGCCATAAAAACGAATACAATCTTTTTCTTCTAATATTTGTCTAATCTGTTGTTCATCTGTATTTTTGGTTCCAACATCCCAATCCCATCCTTTATAGCTAAAACCTTTAATCATACCCTCAACTAGTGTCTTGCGTTTTTCATTAGGCGACATCATGCGCCATGCATCTTTGCCTTGCTCTAATCCTTCGAGCCATTGCTCTTGATATTGCAAATCTTCTTGTGTTTCAAGTTCCTCAACATACGCTACTGCCCCAACAACTTTATCGCGAATTAAACTCATGATAGAATGTAACTCTTTGAATTGTTGTTCGGAAACATTAACAGGAATGTATTCTGTTTCGGTCATTGGGTTTACGCCATCCCAATTTGGATTTTGCCTTACTGACATTGCATAGTTGATATTTAAACCCTTTGAATTTGCTTGATCCACAAGTTCTTTGATTGTTGCAAAATTTGGAAAAGATACAAGTTCTGGATCGCTTTTGAATAGATCTTCAATCTCGTCAAGAGCTTGTGACATATGTCCATGTTCAATTTCGATTGGGTCATATCCATCTGCACTGTCTACTGCACTAGCTGCATTTCTCAAATATTGAACAACTTTTATTAATTCGTGACTTTTCATTAAGAATATTATATCATTCTTTATCTTCTTCTGCAACACCAAACGACTTTTTATTGAGTTCAATAATCTTCTCAATTTCAAGTGGCGTTAGCCAACCAAGTGTTCCAATCCATTTCAAAATCGACTTTGCTATCTCGTATTCAGGGCAAACTTCTTCTGGAATATGTAAAATTTTCATACAACACAATGTCGCAATAACAAAAGAAAGTCCACTTCTTTCGGGACTGACATTTGTCGGATATTGTCGATTTCTTATGGAGCACCGACCTGTGCATGATTTGAACTTTTGGATAAAAGCTAATTATTTCGATCTCATCGTGCCACGATTAAAAGCGAAACAATAGTAACACGAATGAACAAGACTAAAAGCGGTAACTATATTTCTAATTCAAAAACTTTTCCATTGTCAGTGGGGTTGTATTGCTGAAAAATCTCGTCCCATCTATCACTTGGAATATCTGGATGATTTGAGATAACGGAATCAAGGTATTTTCTGACAAGAAAAAAATTCTCTTGTTTGCTGGCAAATTGCTTAGTTGCTTCTGCCTGTTCCAGAGCCCTTTTGAATCTTTTACTTTTAGCCTTTTCGGAAATTAATAATGCAGGTTTACCTGCTGACTTGTCTTTCTGTATTTGTTGCTCCCCTATCATCATCGACAAATCTATACTTAAATCCCTAAAAGCGGAAAGCAAGAAATTGTCTTCACCTGATATTCCACCAAACTCTGATTTGAGTTCATTCAATGCCTGTGAAATACGTGGGTCACTTGGGGGAAATTTGTCAAGAATGTCGCTCCAATTTCCATAGTTATTCGTGCTCATCCTATCTTTATAATAACGGAATGTAGTGATTACGTCACCATGGGTCACAACCAATGCATCTCCAGATGGGTCAGAAGATATTCTTTCGAGGAACATAAGTGTTCGATTGTACACATCTCTGAATGATTCACCATGGCACAATATTGGACTTGTGTAAAACTGTGTTTTTGCAAATCTGTTCGGTTCTTTTGTTAAAAGACCACGTTCGCCCACCATTAAGTCTTTATCAGTTTTTATTGGCAAATCAAGGCTAGATAATTGCTTGATTATTTCTGCTGATTGGGTTGCTCGTTTTAGGGGGGAAGAATAAATGTGTTTAATTGAATTGAAAGATGAGGTTTTTGCAAGTTTCTGAATTTGTGCAACTCCAGTAGCATTGAGTCCACAATCAATTCTTCCTTGCAAAACATCTTTCTCGTTTAAATCCGTTTCTCCGTGTCTAACTACAAATAATTTTCGTTTTGCTTCCATTTGTAAATAATACACTACCTATTAAATACATGTCAATACTGCAGGAATCCATAAGATCCGAAACAAAAAAGAACCCTATATAAGAGTTCAATTCCGCCCATTCTGGAGCACCCGAGCGGACTTGAACCGCCGACCTCGTCCTTACCAAGGACGTGCTCTACCGACTGAGCCACGGGTGCATTAACTTCAAGTAGTCTAGCACAATACATAAACAAAATCAAGCAAGAAGCATATATTTTGACGAGAAGATTTCTTTTTCATCAATGAAAATTGTTTTTAAAAAGTGTGATTATTAGTTATACTAGTAATATGAACAAGAAACAGATTGGGATAATTATAGGAGCCTCGGTTGCAGGGTTAGCCGTTGTGACATTAATGATTCTTTGGGTGACTGGTGTATTCGGTAATACGATACGTAATGGTACGTATACCTTTCATAATATGACATTTGGGAATTTAACAATTAACAGTAACGCTAATATGCAAATTGACCAACTAAGTCTTCCGCCAGTTGAAGATGTTTTCATAGCTATAGGTTTATCACATGTCTCTATTGATGTCTCTGGCAACCAATTATCATTACGACCTATGTCCGCCACAGCCCAGATTGAAACTTTTCGTCATAGACTTGGACCAAACAATGTGGTTGAAATATATGTGACTCAACAAATGCTTACGGGTCCAGAAATTGATTTCGAAGATGATAGATTGCTTACTTTCGGACAGACTGGTTGGCAAACATTAACATTTGGCAATTCTGTTATGCGCTTTGTCAACCGACAAATCGTACTAGAGGTTCCGTTTATTGTGGTGAATGCACCCACACTTTTTATAAGATTCTCTAGATAATATCTTTTTAATATAATCAAAATATCCTGTAAAACAAAAAAATGGCTGTCGTCCCTTATGTCTCCCCTATATTTATCTATAAATTAGTATATGGAATAAAGGTGTAATTCATCTGTGTTTTGTTTTGCAAAAAAATACTTTTTGAGTAAACTATATTCATAGAGAGTGTAGAGTTGTTCCGGAACTCTAAATTTAACAAAAGGAGGAAAAATATATGAGCAAGAAAAAAATTGGTATAATTGCAGGAGCATCGGTAGTTGGTTTGGTTGCAGTACTTGTTATCGTGCTTTGGGTGACCGGTGTGTTTGGTGGAAGTACAATACGTAACGGTACATACACATTGCACAACATTACCGTTGGTGGTAACACAGTTAACGCTTCTGCATTACCAGAATTCCCTCCAATGCCAACTGACCCAACTGATATTGGAGCAATGTTAGCATGGATGCAAGCTATGGAAGAATTGGAAGACGACATGCTTGAGGCACTTGAAGCATTGGATCTTACAGCCGAAGAAAAAATGATTATCCTTGTTGTTGTAATGCTTATGGGTGATATGGAGATAAGAGTTTCTGGTGACCAACTTACAATGAGCATAATGGGAGAAGAAAGAACCGTACGTCACAGAGTTGCATCAAACAACAATATCGAAGTTTATGCAACCCAAGCGATGGTTAACAGCGAAGATTACGACTTTGAAAAAACAGGTTGGCAGGCTATGGATATCGACGGTGCATCTTTGCGTTATGTTGATGGACGTATTGTAATAGAAGCTCCACTTGGTGAAGGAGAAGATGCAAGAATTGTTACATTAAGATTTTCAAGATAATTGAAATAACATGTAAAACAAAAAAAGGGACCACAGCCCTTTTTTTGTTTTTAATTTTTCATTATGCGTTGTGATAAATTTGCCAAGTAACAAAGTACATTATTGCACAAACCGCAATAGTACACGCACAGATTATGATGATGGCACGAATTCTGCCTTGGTTACTTTTGCCTTTGTTTTTTGTGTAGAAACTTTCGCTGGCACCTGTTAGAACGTTACTACCCCGACCTACTTGTGCCGGGCTTGCAAGAATCGCAACTATCATAATAATACATGTCAGTGCAATGACAATAACCAATCCCATCTGAATCCAAGGGAACGAGTCCGATATCCACTGGGGAATTGTTCTGTATTCTTCCATGATTAACCTCCTAGTTCACGTGTTTGTAACCGATATTACGGTAACGCCTTAGACCTGTACCTGCAGGTATCAACTTTCCAATGATAACATTTTCTTTTAATCCAATCAAGTGATCTGTCTTACCTTTTATTGCAGCCTCTGTCAAGACACTTGATGTCTCTTGGAAAGACGCAGCAGACAAGAAAGATTCTGTTTTAAGTGCAGCCTTTGTAATTGATAATAGAACACGGCGTGCGCTTGCAGGTTTCTTGCCGCTAGCAATTGCTATTAGGTTTTCTTCGTCATACAACGTTGCATCTACGATAGCACCGGCTTGTAATCTGGTTTCTCCGCCATCTTCGACCTTTACCTTTCTTAACATCTGTCTAATAATTATTTCCAAATGTTTGTTATTCAGTGCAATGTCCTGGGTTTTGTAAACTTTGATAACTTCACTCATGAGATAGTCTTGAACGGCCTTAATACCACGGGTTCTAAGAATATCGTGTGGGTTAAGAACACCTTCGGTCAATGGCGTACCTGGATCCACTGGGGAATCCTTTTTAACCACCAATTTCATACCAAATGGGATAAGATAAACAACATCTTTGCCGTCCGTTGTGCGAACGGTGATTTCTTGTCGCTTTTCTACGTTACGTATACCAGAAACAGTTCCGCCAACGTCAGATACGATAGCCACACCTTTTGGCGAACGGGCTTCAAGAATTTCTTCCACCCTTGGAAGACCACTGGTAATATCCTGGGTTGCGATACCACCCGCGTGCTTTGTTCTCATGGTCAACTGTGTTCCTGGTTCCCCGATACTTTGTGCCGAGATAATTCCAACCGCCTCACCAATATTTACTATGTCATGTCCGGTCATGTCACGGCCGTAACATTTTGCACAGACACCACGCTTGCTTTTACATGTAAGAACTGTTCTAATTTCAACTTCTTTGATACCCACTGCTTCAATTAATTTTGCGCATGTGTCGGAAATCATTGTGTTCGCAGTAACAATTACGCCACCTTTGGGATCGGTAACTTCTTTGGTTGTAAAACGCCCCTCAATACGACTTGCCAGTTTTTCCACATAACCATCCACCACAAGGTCACGCACAACAACACCCTTCGGCTTTTCATTATATGCAGCAAAACAATCGTCTTCGGAAATAATGACATCCTGAGAAACGTCTGCAAGACGACGAGTAAGGTAACCCGCATCCGCGGTCTTCAACGCCGTATCCGCAAGACCTTTACGTCCACCACGTGATGAAAGGAAATATTCAAGCGGCTTTAAACCAAGACGATAGTTGGATTTTGTCGGAACGTCCTCTTTCCTTCCAGAAACGTTCGCGATAATACCACGCATACCACTCAACTGCATGATCTGTTTGTTAGAACCACGCGCACCGGACGCACTCATCATTTTTATTGGGTTATACTTGTCCATACTCTCGACAACGGCTTTCAGCACGTCCTCGGTTGCTTTTTGCCATAGTGCAATGTTTTTGTCCAATTTTTCATCGGTTGTCAATGCACCCATAGCGTATTGCTGTTCAACCTTTTTAACATCGGCTTCGGTTTTCTTGATAATTTCTTCACGAGCCGCTGGCAATATCGCATCAAACACAGAGATAGAGATACTTCCAAGGGTCGAGTACTTGAAACCCGCTTCTTTTATACGGTCAATTGTTTCACTGGTAACTGTTGCGCCGTGTTTTTTAAATGTGTTAACAATAATGTCGTTAAGGTCACTTCGCAATACTTCTTTACAAATTTCATACTGGAATTTGTTTTTTGGATTTGTTCTGTCAATCATGTCGATATCTTGTGGGAAACATCTGTTAAACAAAATACGTCCTAAAGTGGTTTCCACAAGTTCGTTTTGCTTGCCCTCTTCCTCGTAATTTTGGATAAGGTCGGCAAGTGTTCTTCGTACCTTAATTTTTGCTTTTAAATCAAGTTCACCTGCGTGATATGCACGCTCGGCTTCGGCTTCACATCGGAATATTTTGCCTTCACCTTTTGCACCGTCTTTTTGCAGTGTAAGGTAATAACATCCCATAACAATGTCCTGGGTTGGTGTCACGATACTTTTTCCGTCACTTGGCTTTAGAATGTTGTTTGAAGACAGCATTAATACACGGGCTTCGGCTTTGGCTTCTGGGCTTAGTGGTACGTGTACAGTCATTTGGTCACCGTCAAAGTCCGCGTTGAACGCAGGACACACAAGTGGGTGAAGACGAATTGCACGCCCATCAATCAATACAGGTTCAAATGCCTGGATTGAAAGTCTGTGAAGTGTTGGTTGACGGTTCAACAATACAGGGTGGTCTTTGATGACCTCTTCCAATACGTCCCAAACAATTGCTTTTTCACGTTCAATTAAACGTTTTGCACTTCGTGAATGTGTTGCATGGCCAAGTTCAACCAATTTTTTCATTACAAATGGCTTGAAAAGTTCCAGTGCCATTTCCTTTGGAATACCAACCTGGTAATGTTTAAGTTCCGGTCCCACAACGATAACTGTACGACCACTATAGTCCACACGTTTTCCAAGAAGGTTATTACGGAATCTACCCTGTTTACCTCTAAGACCTGCTGCAAGTGATTTTAAATCACGGTTTTTTGAACCTTGAACCGCTTTTCCACGACGACCATTATCGATAAGGGCGTCCACAGCCTCCTGCAGCATACGCTTTTCGTTACGAATAATAACATCCGGCGCGCCTAGTGTCACAAGTTTCTTTAAACGATTGTTTCTGTTTATAACACGGCGGTAAAGGTCGTTAACGTCTGTTGTTGCAAAACGACCACCATCAATTTGTACCATAGGGCGCAGTTCTGGTGGAATAACAGGAATAACATCCATAATCATCCATTGTGGTTGGTTACCGCTGGTTTTAAACGATAATAGCAATTCCAATTTTTTGATTGCCTTTTCACGTTTGGTACCTTTGCCTGTTTTTACGATTTTTTCGGCTTCTACTATTTCGGCATCCAGGTCAATATTTGCCAACATTTCTTTAATCGCTTCAGCACCCATACCAACTTTGAATGAATTTACGCCAAAGTTTTCTTGGGCTTCGTGATATTCACGGTCAGTCAATATTTGACCACGTACAAGTGTTGTTTTACCTGGGCTAATAACCACGAAAGAAACAAAGTAAATAACCTGCTCCAGGTTCTTTATTGTCATGTCCAACAATGTTCCGATACGACTCGGAACACCTTTGAAATACCAAATATGTGTAACAGGCGCAGCCAGTTCAATGTGACCCATACGTTCACGACGAACGATAGAACGTGTTACCTCTACCCCACATTTGTCGCAAACAACACCTTTGTATCGGATAAGTTTGTATTTTCCACAAGAACATTGCCAGTCCTTTTTTGGTCCAAAAATACGTTCACAAAACAAACCATCTTTTTCTGGTTTTTGTGTTCTGTAGTTAATGGTTTCTGGCTTTGTAACCTCACCATGAGACCATTCGCGTATACGATTCGGGCTTGCAATTCCAATTCTTAGGCTTTCAAAGTTATTTAACTCAAACATCGTCCCTCTCCTTTTTATATATCCAGTCTTCGTTCAATTATTCAAATAGGCTGTCTAGGTCAAATTCGTCATCTTCGCCTTGTTTTTTCTCGGCACCTAGTTCCAGTTCCTCTGCCCCGAACAGGTCAAGTTCTTCTAGAACTTCTTCTTCTTTTAATAATGTGTCACCAATGTCACTTTCCAATGTTTCGATTTGTGAAACCGCAACTTCTTTCTTGTCACTGGTGAAGATTCCAATATCAAGACCAAGACCCTGAAGTTCGCGAATCATAACTTTGGTGGATTCTGGAACGCCTGGTTCTGGCATTGGCTGACCATTTACAATAGAAATAAATGTTTTTGTTCTACCTGTGACGTCGTCAGATTTAACGGTAAGCATTTCTTGAAGAATATGTGCCGCACCGTATGCTTCCAACGCCCAGACCTCCATCTCACCCATTCTTTGTCCACCAAATTGTGCCTTACCACCAAGTGGTTGTTGTGTCACAAGACTGTAAGCACCTGTGGATCTTGCATGGATCTTTGTATCCACCATGTGGTGAAGTTTCAACATGTACATGTTTCCAACTGTGGTTTTGTTTTCAAATGGTTCCCCGGTTCTTCCGTCGAACAGTTGTGTTTTGCCATCTTCACTTAGACCGTTTTCACGGAAAAGTTGTAATATATCTTGCTCGGTTGCACCATTAAATGATGGTGTTGCAATCTTCCAACCCAGCATCTTTGCAATGTGCCCAAGGTGAACCTCTAGCAACTGGCCGATGTTAAGACGAGACGGAACACCAAGTGGGTTTAGAACGATATCAACCGGTGTACCATCCGCCATGTATGGCATGTCTTCGACTGGCAATACCTTGGAAACGATACCCTTGTTACCGTGACGTGCGGTCATCTTGTCACCAACTTTGATGTTACGCTTTTGTGCAATTGTTACCTTGACAACTGTATTTACACCAACTTCCATCTCGTCTTTGTTTTTACGTGTAAATATTTCCACACCAACTACAACACCATCTTTTCCGTTTTCTACACGAAGTGATGTATCACGAACTTCACGTGCCTTTTCACCAAAAATTGCACGAAGAAGTCTTTCTTCTGGTGTTAACTCGGTTTCACCCTTTGGTGTTACCTTTCCAACCAATATATCGCCGGGACGTACAAAAGACCCTACACGAACAATACCACTTTCATCCAAGTGCTTTAGAGCATCTTCAGAAAGGTTTGGAATATCGCGGGTAATTTCCTCGTCACCAAGTTTTGTTGTTCTGGCTTTACATTCTTTAAGGTGAAGCGCAATGGATGTAAATTTATCTTCTTTTACAACTTTCTCACTGATAAGAATAGCATCCTCGAAATTGTATCCTTCGAACGCCATATATGCAACTGTCATATTTTTACCAATTGCCAGTTCCCCGCCTGCGGTCGCATACCCATCCGCAAGGATATCGCCTTTTTTAACTTTTTCGCCTTTTTTAACGGCAGGTTTTTGGTTAACACACGCCTCTTCGTTAAATCGGTGAAATTTCATCAATTTGTAAAAGTCTTTGTCGCCGTTTGCTTTTTTAACCACGATACGTTCGGCGGTCACACTGTCTACAGTTCCCTCATTTTCCGCCAATACCAAGACATTACTGTCTAACGCTGCACGGTGTTCAAGACCAGTTGCAACAATCGGAGCCTCGGTTCGGACAAGCGGAACAGCCTGACGTTGCATGTTAGATCCAAGAAGCGCCCTTCCCGTGTCATCGTTTTCAATAAATGGAATCAATCCTGCGGCCAAAGATATAAATTGACGCGGAGATGCATCAACGTAATCAACCTTGTCCCTTGTTACTTCCATAACAATGTCACGGTGACGTACCAAAATATATTCGTTCTTAAGTGTCCCATCCGCATTAAGTGGCTCAACCGCCTGGGCAACGAAAAAGTTATCTTCCTCGTCCGCGGTTAGGTAATCAACTTGGTCGGTAATTTTGCCAGTTTTCTTATCCACACGACGAAGTGGAGCCTGGATAAATCCGTATTCATTTAGACGTGCAAACATCGCAAGACTGTTAACAAGACCGATGCTTTGACCTTCCGGAGTTTCAATAGCACAAAGACGACCATTGTGTGTATAGTGAAGGTCACGAACCTCACTGGTTGCCCTTTCTTTGGTTATACCGCCTGGACCCACACTGGTAATCTTTCTTTTTTGTGTAATTTCGGTCAGAGGGTTGTTTGTGTCCATAACGTGGGAAAGTTGCGAAATAGAACAGAAATCTTTCAACGCACGGCTGATTGCCTTGGCATTAATAATTGTGATTGGGTTAATTGCCTTGGCGGAAATTTCCATGGTTTGCATTGTGTCACGCATGGTTTGTCTAAGTTTCAACATACCATCTTTGAAATGACGCATCATCAAGTCCCCCGCAGTGTTCAAACGACGGTTCCCAAGGTGGTCAATATTATCATCCAAGCCAATACCATCGTTAAGATTCAATAAATAACTGACGGTTGCAATGATATCATCCAAGAAAAGGTGTCTACCCACGATTCTCTTCTGGTTGTCCTGAGCAACCGCTATTTGTGCTTTTTTATCTTTCGCATCGGCTTGCTTAAACAAATCTAACATTGTTGGCAAATGAACCAATTCGGTTATACCAGTTGTTTCTTTATCGGTACCCAGCCATACATTAATGTCCACACGGTTGTTACCAATTACTTGGATTTCTTGTCCATCTTCGCGCATGATTTTTACAACATTAATACCTGCGTTTTGGATTTCGCTGGCGGCATCTTTGGAGATTTCTTCATCACGTTTAACGATGACTTTTCCGTTGGCCTTTATGTCTTCGGCTGCAATTTGTTTTACAACACGATTTGCAATCCCAAGTTTTTTATTAAATTTGTATCTTCCCACTGTTGCAAGGTCATATGTTGGGAAAGTAAAAAACATATTATCCAAACCACGCTCCATCGCTTCTGCACTTGGCAATTCACTTGGGCGTAACTTTCTGCTCATTTCAAGTAATGCTTCACCACGTGTTTTAAGAGCATCTTTTTCCAATACCGCTTTTATAATTGGGTGATTATTAAATAACTTGTTAATTTGTTCGTCTGTTCCAACCCCAAGTGCCTTAAGGAAAACTCCTAGTGGTACACGCCCCGCACGGTTTGGTTGAACCGTGATAAGGTCGTTTGCATCCTTTTTCATTTCGATATATGCACCATGTGTTGGTGTCATTACACATTCCACGATTTTCTTTCCAGATTTTTTATCCAAAGACTCGGTAAAGTACACATTTGGACTTTTGATAATTTGGTTAACAATAACACGCGCAACACCATTAATTATAAAGTAACCGCTTTGCGTCATCATTGGGATGTCACCAAGGAAAACCTCTTGCTCAATAACTTCCCCGCTTTCTTTGAAAAGAACGCGAACCTTTACTTTTAATGGCTTTACAAACATTTGACCACGGCGAAGACATTCTTCCTCGCTGTACTTTACTTCGTCTGCGATATAGTAATCAAGGAAGGAAATTTCCACCTTACCACTGTAATCGGTTATTGGATTGAACTCGTCAAAAATGTCACGCATCCCTTTTGTAAGAAAACGCTTGAAACTTTCTACTTGAACGTCCAAAAGATACGGAACATCAATCAGTTCCGGTACACGCCGAAACACCTGACGTTCGTTTTTTCCAAAAGTTTCCTGGTGAAGTCCTGTTACCTTAAACATAAAATATCTCCCTTTACCCAAATCCAAAAGAAATTAAACACGGAAAAGGTGACCAATTATGGCAACGGGTATCCATTACCTTAATCAATCACCTTGCTTTATCTGACTTAAAATTCCAATTTTTTAAATTCACACATATAATAGCCTCCATTTTATCAGAACGCGGCTATGGTGTCAACAACTTTTTTAAAATTTGTCAAGCGTTTTTTACAACTTTTTCTTAACTTTCAAGTTCGGCTTCTGGACCTATAAATGAGTTTACTGTACCCGTAACTTTGTTTTTTCCAACTGGGAAAGAGAAACCTTGCCCCTCTTGTTTTTTCCACATTGCCCCACCTAATGGACCATTGACTGATACCTTGCCGCTGGCTTCCATTTCTTTGGCATTGCCTGCCAACATTGTTGTCGCAGCCAGTACATACGATATCTCTACTGGTCCGCTTGGATAGTTAACTGTTGCATTAACCGTATCACCTATGTCTGTTAAGTTTCTATTATTCCCTCTTGCAACTGGTTGAATATAATGTTTCAAATCAAGCAATGTTTGTAACTTGCGACCAACTACACCTTCATCTATTGCTGCTTGCTCGTAAGTAACACTAGGGTCTCCTACACTACCTCTTTCTGTAACTTCATTGGCTACTTTCCTTGCATATTCTAACTCTTGTCTTGCTTCTTCAATCGCATCCTCTAGTCTCTTTTGACTATCTGCGTCAAGGTAAATCGGTTGTTTCATATATCCTCCGTAAAAAATAATAGGGGTATATTATCATGACAATATGTCTCTGTCAATAGCACATTGATATATGCATATATTAATACAACAAATAATCCGTACTTGTAATTTTTTGTTTTGTTTGATAAACTTGAAACATGAGTATTAACACAACACTTCCCCATTCATTAGAGGCCGAGCAAGGTGTACTTACATGTATTTTAATTGATAACGATTCCACGATAGAGGCCTTTTCGCGATTAACTGAGAATGATTTTTTTTCACCATCGCACAAGACGATTTACCTTGCAATGCGAGATATATATGAAAGGAACACACCTATTGACTTTGTGACATTGGTGTCCGCATTGAACGCAAACGGTAATTTAGACAAAGTCGGTGGTTTACAATACATCACAACATTGAATGAAAGTTTACCAAGTTCCGCGAACTTTAAACATTATCTGGTACTGTTGCAAGAATCCCGTATTTTAAGAAGATTACTAAATGCTGCAGGACAAATCAGTGAAACTGCACGCACAACCCAAGATGCCCAAGCCGCATTGCAAAGTGCAGAACGCGCCATCTTTGATATTGCACGGGAAGACGAACGCCGCGAATTAACACCAATCGGTCATGAAATTGCACCGATGCTGGATAGACTAGACATGATAAAGCGCGACCCAACATTAATGCAGGGATTACAAACCGGATTTTGGGAATTTGACCGAATGACCAATGGGTTGCAAAAAGGTGACCTTGTAATTCTGGCTGCACGCCCTAGCGTTGGTAAAACGGCACTTGCATTAAATATCTCGACAAATGCAGCATTCAAAGACAAAGTCGTCGCAATCTTCAGTTTAGAGATGAGCAAACAATCTCTAACAATGCGTGCAACTTGTTCCGTCGCACGCGTAGATATCAGCAAAGTTATGAAAGGCGACACAAATGCGGATGAAATTGCGCGATTAATGTCTGCGTCACACAAATTGGAAAAAGCCAAGATTTACATTGATGATAACTCGATAATTACACCGGCGGAAATGATGCGAAAATGTATGCGATTAAAACGCGAGATTGGTTTGGATTTTGTTATGATTGACTATCTGGGTCTGATGGGTGGTGGCGGAAGCAAACGCGAGTCCAGACAAGTCGAGGTTGCAGATAACAGCAGATTTATTAAAATCATGGCAAAAGAACTTAACGTTCCTGTGCTGCTACTCTCTCAGTTGAATCGTGGCATCGAAGCCAGAAAAGGCATGGATTCGCGACCAGTCCTTAGCGACCTGCGTGAAAGTGGTGCGATTGAGCAAGACGCGGATATCGTAATGTTTATACACAAGGAAAAATCAGAAGACAATCAACCAGTGGAAGAGGTCGAGTTGGTGGTGGCAAAACACAGAAATGGGCCAACAGGAATTATTAAACTTAAATGGATAGGGGAAAATACTCGTTTTGAAAATATGGCGAAGTAAGTATATACTATAAAATATGAACATAAAGACACAGATTGAAAAAGAACTACAGGCTGTTTTCAAAGCACTTGGATTTGATGAAAGATTCGCAACAATTAACACCTCCCAGGTTGGTGATGCAGATTACCAATGTAATGCATGCTTTCAAATTGCAAAGATGATAGGGAAAGCCCCGTATGATGTTGCAGTGGAAATCGCAGATGTCTTCAAACATGACAGTAAAATCGTGGATGCGGAACCAAGTAAACCTGGATTTGTTAATTTTTTCATAATAGAACGCGAGTTAGAGCGTATTGCAAATTTTGTATTAAAAAAGAATCAATTACCATTGGCACCACAAGACAAACAGACAATTTTCTTTGACTATGGCGGTGCAAATATTGCAAAGGAATTACATGCAGGACATCTAAGATCCCCCGTTATTGGCGAGGCTCTTAAACGCACACATATGGCATTTGGTCACAAGGCGATTTCATGTACGTATCTTGGGGATTGGGGGTTACAAATTGGTCTTGTTATTGCGGAATGTGAATTCGGTGGAATTATCAGGGATGGTAAATTCAAACGTGAAATTACACTGGATTTATTGAATGAAATATATCCAAACGCAAGCAAACGAAAAGATGTCGATCCCACATTTAAAAAGCGGGCAGAAGATATAACGGTGAAAACGCAAAACCTGGAACAACCATATTACGGTATGTGGCAAGAACTCTGGCGTGTGTCAGTTAACAAGATTCGCGAGAATTATTTGGCACTTGGTTGCACTTTTGATTTTTATAATGGTGAAAGCCATGCAGAACCTTACGTAGACATTATAATGAAAATGTTGGAACCACTTTCATATATTGACAAAGATTGTGTAATGATTAATGTCGCCGAGAAAGGTGAACATATTCCTCTGCCCCGTAAAGTTGGCGAGCCACAACGCTACGAAAACCCCTTTCCCCCTGTGATATTAAAAAAGGGTAATGGCGGCGATTTATATTCCACCAGCGATGTTGCAACAATTTATTATCGATACAATAATCATAAACCAGACAGGTTTATATATGTAACCGATTTCCGTCAAGAGTTACATTTTCGCCAAGTTTTCAGAATAGCGAAAAAAGGTAATATTGTTCCCGAAAACATTCAATTTACGCATGTAGGATATGGCGCAATGACAGGGTCAGATGGAAAGCCATTCAAAACACGGGCGGGCGGTACGATAAAGTTGGATGATATTATTAATCTTGTCACAGACGCCTCAAAAAAACGTTTGGAAGAAAGTGGGCGCGACACCAACCAAGATACCGCACGGAAAATTGGAATTGCCGCACTGAAATTCGCGGATTTATCCAATAACGTACGCCGTGACTTTATGTTTGATATTGACAAATTCACATCGTTCGAGGGGCGAACGGGTCCATATATCCTGTACACCATTGCACGAATAAATTCCATTTTTGAAAAAGCCAAGGTCAAACCAAAAACCATTAAATTTGATACAACAGATTTGCATGTTGTCGCAATTGTAAAAAAGATAATTCGTTTGACAGATGCATATACCGCAACCACCCAAACGCTTAGTCTAAATTCATTAACAGATGCAACATATGAACTGGCAGGCGCATTTAACAACTTTTATTCAAATAACCAAATAATCGGCAGCAGTAAGGAAAAAACATATCTTGCGTTATGTTTGCTGGTTAAACAATCATTGGAAATTGCGCTTAATACACTTGCGATAGAGGTCGTAGAATCAATGTAAAAAAAAGGCCATAACGGTCTTTTTTAATTTTATCCCTTGATCCATTTTTCGAAATCGGCTTCGGTTGCAAAGGCACCACCTTTTCTTTTTGCCTCTACCCCGTTTATGAACATTATTATTGTGGGGACACTGGCGATACCGTATGATTCACACAGTTCCTCGCATTCGTCTGCATCAATTTTAGCAAATACAAATTCGTTCCCAAGCCTTTTTGATACTGATTCAAACTTTGGCGCAAACATTCTGCATGGTCCGCACCATGATGCAGAAAATACGCCAATAACTGGTTTCTTTGATGTACCTATAATATCTGTTAATTCATTTACATTCATGTTTATATTATTGCCTTTGTTTAATTTTTTTATTGCCCCATTTCTTGCTGTTGTCTTCTTTTCATTTCTGCGGTTAATTCTTTTGATTGATCTATTTGATGAACATCCATTATGTCTGTAAAGCCATTTTCATAAAGAGTATCCACAAGTTTTTGGTTATCATCGATTTTAAATTTACCGCCTTCTTCACCGAATCCCTTGCCTACCGTGGAAATCATGTCCTCGTACGCATCTGTTCTATCGTGACCCACGGTCAATCCCATATTAACAAGACGTTCTTCCACGGAATTACCCTCGCCCACAAGTTTTTCACCAAAACCCTTGCCTGGTTGTTTAGCACCGTCCTTGTTATTAAATAATGTTTGTGCGATATGTTCGGTACTTTTTTCCGGAGTGATCTGGATACCTATATCTTTCAGTAAACTGTCTTCACCAACTATCTTTGGATTTTCCAAGTCTTTTGTAATTTGAGCAAGATAGCCATTGCTGTCTATAACAATATTACTTCCTTTCACCGTGGATTCGAAAATTCCACATTTCCCTATCGCTTTGTCAAGCGCACTCAATGCGTTAATATGTTGGTTTTCAAGTTTTTCGTCAATCTTAATTTTAGCACCATTTTCGCCTTGCTTGTTTCGCTCGGCCTCAAGTTTTGCTGCAATTTCGGCACGTCGCATCATTAAACTGGTTTTTGCCAGAGACAGATTTTTATGGTGAACTTTGTTTTCTTCATTTTTGAATTGTAATGGTGGTTTCTTAATTTGCTTTTTATCTATTCCAAAATCATCTGTCAATAACTCGGGTGTTTTTGTTTGACCCGGCTGCTGAATTCCGTAGTCATCACCACCGGTTTCAATACCAGTTTTAGTTTGTTCTGGTCTCTCGATGCCTTTTCGCTTTTGGTGATGCCAATCCGGCATTGGAACGTTACCATTTGCATCACGCAAATTGTCGATATAATCATTTGCAAATTTTTCATTCGTCGATTTAAGAGGGGGCAATTTTCCCAAAGCTATCCAATTCATCATAATACCATATGCAAAACGCATGGATTGAAATGGTGCAAATATTTTTGCAAACATTTCTTTTATTTCTTTGGACGATTTTTTAATCGCACGCCAAACCGTACTATTCCCTCTTCCCTTTTTCTCTTTTTTTGTGTCATCTTTACGTTTTTTCTCGTGCTCTTCTATTGCTTCGCGATTTTTTACATGGGCTTTATCGCAAACATCTTTACTTATGGTTTTTTCGCGGTCACAGAATGAACGCATGTGGGCACCTTGGGGAGATAAGGCATGCGCAGATGTATTCGCATCCCGCATTTTAGACACAAAGTTTCCCAGAAGGTCTTTGACCGACCCAGATATTTGTTTATCATCCTTTCCAATTTTGGTTCGGATATCTGTGGATTTGGTTGCATCCTTTGCATCAAGTTTATCAATATCAGCATATTGCTTTTTTGTATCCTCTTCTGCTTTATCTAATGCTTTTTTTCTGTAATCTAGGTCAGTTTTCGCGTCGTCCTGTGCTTGTTTATTCTCTGCGCTTTTATCTGTATCATATTTTTTGTCTGCTTCTTTTAGTCTTTCTTCGGCCTTCTTGAATATATCCCTGTACTCTTTAAGTTGATTGTCTTTGTTTTCTACCTTTTCACGAATCTTCTGAAGTTGTGTAATTCCACCTTCCACAAGAATACCATATTTTTCTTTAAACGATTTATCCCCAATTTTTGGATTTCTAAGAAATTCCTTTAACTTGGAAAAGTCACCATCCGCAATCGCAGCATCTTTTAACTTCTTGGCTTCTTTGAACATTTCCTCGTTAGCTTTGGATAATTCCTCGTAGGCAATATCCAATCCGGTCTTGCCTTTTTCGCCTTCTTTATCTTTTGGCGGAAATTTGGTCTTTAGCATATTTTTCAAGGCAAAGCGATCCAGCGTACCACCATTCGGTTCGCCATGTTCCATTAATTTCTCAACTTTACCTTCGTCACTAAGACCATTTAAATCTCTTGGTTTGACTTTGGTTTTGTCTACGTGTTGGTACGGGTTGTACCCATACATCGAATCAATTATTTTATCGATTGCTTCTTCGTGCGCTTGGATTTCAAGACCTTTTACAATTCTCTTTGCAACATCATCATCGGTAATTCCAAGACCACCCTTTTCTGGCATTTCGGTAATCAAATGAAATGCGGCATTTATAATATTTTCATATTCATTTTTAAGTCGCGCACAGTCCTGGGCGGTATCAAGTTGCATTTCTTTGTACTTTGGTTTCTTTACTTTGCTTCCTGGTTTTGCAACGTTAACATTGCCTTTAACTTTTCCACCTTCCCAAGATTTCTCCAATTGCTCGCCTATTTGTGCTCTTACATCTTTTTGAAATTTCTCCGAGAAAATATATGTGTCTCCGCCTGTAAATTTGTGTGGTTCAATCCCAAGGGCACCACCAAATTCGACCGCAAGTTCGGTAATCTCTTTTACATCTGGAATACCCAAGCCAAAGGCATTTGGATCCTTTCCACGAGAATCTAATACATCCTCACCTTCTCTTGAGATAGAATGGGTTCCCGCAAAAAGACCTTGTACCTCTGCACTGGCATTTCCCAATTGGGTACGCAGATTTTCAAGTTTCCTATTATCCTCGGGCTCACGCCAAAGTTGATTTTCAATTTTTTCGATTTCACTATTATAACTTTTAATTTCTAGAAAACGCTTACTCAATATTTCGTGAAATATTTTCGCGTCTTTGTCCTTTATTGGGTTTTTGATATCCGCCATTACTTCTCCTTTGTGAGTTTTACAGGGTTAATATTATCCTCGTTGTCTGTCTGCCGGCAACGCTGGGAAATTTTTTTCTGCACAAGGGAACATTTTGATTAACTCGACAATTGCTGCTTGATAATTAAGAATTGTGTTGTCACCCAAGTCAATATTAGCCTGTTCCAGCAAAAACATTTTTTCATCACCCCTGTAACCCAAATCATAACTCCCCTCTTCTACTTGGTCGGGTCTTACTAAATTGAAAATCTCTCTTGCTCTTCTCCCTTTTTCCACCCATCCCTTAAGACGCTCCAGTTTCTCACGTAGGTCAAGTTCAGACAGACCTTGTTGAGTCGCAATCTCGGATAAATTAATTGAACCTGCATCTTGTCCAATTATTGGCGATAAAAATTGCGCAAGCGGATCCGCAAGTTTTGATTTCGCCCTTTTGAACGAACCTTGTATTGCGTTACTCCCACTTATGCTTAATCGCTGAACTACATCTACCTCTGACATAAAATACCTCCGCTGTTAGTATAACTATAATATTTAATTATAATCAATATCGGCAGATTCGTCAAATGAATAGTTTTCTTTCTTGCGCATTCTTGCATCACTGATGTTTTCTTGTAATACAAAACCAAGACCCGCTAAAATAGGTACAACGTAACTGAGAATTTTCCATAGTACAAGTGCGACCAAAACCTGGGGCGTTGCAAAAATACTGCCAAGCATTGCAATAAATGCAATCTCCATCGCGCCTGTTCCGCCAGGAACCGGCATCATGGATGCAATATATTCAACCAAAGTAATCCCTAAAAGAATCAGAGGAATAACCGACCAATCCCACCCCCAAAGTGCAGCATACAAAAACACGACCAAAAACAAATGCCCGAAATAACGAAACGAATATAACCCAAGCGTCAGCAACAATGTCCAAGGACGACGCATAAGACGTCTCATCGTTATGCGATATCTATATATACCGTCATATGCCTTTCTTTTGATTAGATCTGGTTTTTTCACTATTTTCATTCGTGACAATAACCCAATAACCAAATCCACAATCTTTCTGGGTAAAAACATATTAAAGCACAAAAATACAAGACCCGCACTGAGAACTAAATTAAATGCAATTCCAAACCAAACCGCACCGTCAATTATCTCTCCTCCACCCAATTCGCTGTATCTATGCATGAAAAATATAATAATTAATCCTGTAACCAACTGAAATCCTACACGCCCTATTAAATAAATTGAAACGGTAACACTGGTGGCTTGGGGTGTATCAAAACCTTTTTTATGAAGGTAATAAAATTGGTATGGTCTTCCACCCAACCACATTGGCGTTATAAGGGAATAATACCTTTCATACATGTACAGACGTGCACCCAATAAAAAACTCTTCCGCTTTGTGGCTGCATGCAACAAAATTTGATGTCGCCAAATCTCTCCAAGAACATACAATGCAATCACGGCAAACGTAACAACCAGCCACCACCAATTTACGGATACCGCAAATATATCATTAAAGTCCATATATTCACTGGTCATACTTAGATACACAACCAGTGCCGCCACCGCAATATTTAAAAGCGGGAATATAATGGCAAACCATCGCTTTGTCCCGCTTTTTTTAATAAGTTTTGTTTCGTGTTGTTCTGTTGTGTCTAATTCTTCATTCACTTCTACAAGCCTTTTATCTCCAAAGATCCCTGAACCTTCTTTCATGTATAAGTATTCCGTCTCTTCCAATTTGTTGTTTAAAAGTCGAGATTATTGAATCTTCGGCACTTTGGTATGTTCTGCGAGAAAGTCCTTGCAAAATTGTGTCAAATGTTGTTTGGTTCCCGTAACTGGTTTGTGTTGCAAATAGAAACCTGTCACGTTGCTCGGTTAGCATTGTTAATGAATTACTGAAGATAAATTCGCTTAGCGGTCTTGTATACATAATAATGTGGGCGCCAAACTCTGTCCACACAAGTCCACTCATATCTCCTGAATTACCTTGTGGACGACCACCTGCAAGTGTTCCTTGAAAGTTATAAAGTTCTCTGGCCGCATCTGTAAATGGCTCTACCATTCGACTGTTTTGCTCTGGGCCTATTGGGTTGTTGTTATTGTCCATATCACGAACTTCGATACCTATTACATATTCGAACTGAGGGTTATTCATTCCTGGGTCTGTATTAAAACGATAAATCATTTCACGAAATGCGGTTACTTTGTCAAACGCTGGTTGGTTACCTTGTGGGTTTACGTGGGTTTGCACCATTGCAAGAACTTGTTCGGCTGTAAACTCGTTCCCTGTGAATTGACCATCTGCATCCCTTTCCAAACCGCGTGCAGCGTTTCTTAGAACTTGAACCTGGTTATTAAAGTCATCTTCGGTGATTTGGTTAGTTCTAAGACGATTTTGCAATTGTCTGTATTCCTCTTGCTGAGCGTCGGTGAATCCAATCAAAATATGGCTGACGGTAAAATAGTGGTGAACAATTTGCGCAGGTACATAAAACACACCATCCAAACCATCCAACAATCCATGACCTATGCCTTCTACTGTGTCTATACCACGTGCAATGCGGTCCTTTGCAAGACGTATTTCACGTTCATATACCGTGATTGCCCTTTGCACAAGGTCATTTACGTATGCCTGGTTTCTTATTTGAACTGCATCACGCCATTCTTGTAATTCACTTTCGGTATTGTGTCTGTTTGTAAACAATTCAAAGTAATCACGGCCGAAACTGGTAACACCTTGCTCGTGCATATCACGGAATCTAGATACAAGGATATTCTTTTCTTCTTCGATTAATATTCTATCAATCTCACGACGCAGCACCGCCATGTCTGTATTTTGATCGCCGGTAAAGTTAAGGCCTTGTTCCGCATTTCTTAGTAATCTTACATATCTGGCTTGTGTATCGCGCGCAATATTACGTTCGGTTTCTGTTTCATTTCTTGGCGCAAATGCGGTTGCAAGGAATTCTTCTATAGTAGGAACGGCTCCCAAGTCTTCTGGCGTTTCAAAGCGTGAAACGTTCAACGTAAATTCGCGGACACCGCCCACAACGCGAGTACTGATGTAATGCTCGTATGGTGTGAATGTTGGCTGCGATTGTGGTGGGCTTGGGGGTTCTGCTGTGGTATCTGCAAGACCACGCTCCTCACGTATTTGATTATGAATTTGCTGGATTGAACGTTCCATCGCGGTAAATGCTGTACGGCGTGCACGGTCATATTCGTGCTGTGTTAAAGCACGTGTCCCTTGTGTAAGCGTGCTTCTGTTTCCCATATTCATACCACTTCCGAATGAACCAAAGAACTGGTTCTGGGTGGAAAGGTATACCATGATTTCACGGTTAATAAGTATATCCAAAGTTTCGCGCACTGCTTCTTCTGGTGTCATACCTTGTTGCACAAATTGCCATCCAAAGTTATTATACGCATTCGAAAGTTGACGGTGGGTAACGATAATTCGACCACTAGGTGCGTTTATATATGCAACCGCCATATTGTCACGAAAATATACGTCTACACCAAACAAGGCACAGCCGGCCAAAAAAGCCACGGAAAACAATGCAACTATCCCAAGTGTAAAAACTCGCTTTAATCTACTCATCTTATCTCCAAATTATTTCCAAGTACCATCCATTATAAAACAACTCCCCCATTTTTGCAAGGTTTTTTCATGACCACAAGAATTATCACGGAGACGCATAATTCCGAATCCAAGTTTTTCATTAGTGTCCAGGAAGCCGTCGCAGACGGCCTTCTTAATTAAAAGAGTAATTAATTCTGCACAACCCCACCGATTGCAAACATGGATGCAATTATGTCGCCAGTAACACCAGTTACAGTAATCGCACGAGACAACCCAGATCCATGTATTACAGCGGTGCCTGGCCCAGTAAATGTTAGGGTTGGGTTAGAGTTAGAGAAGTTTTCATCAAGGATTAATACAAATGAAAAGTGTCCGCCGTGCTCCACGGTTGTTGCAGATAATTGGGTTATTGTAAATCCAAGGCCAGAGTTGGCGGAAGTGACGTTGTATGTGTTTTGTACAACGTTAGCAACGTTGAAGTGGGATGGATTTATGTTGCCTTTGACATCAATAACTGTGAATGTTATTACGTTGCCTGTTCTACCTGTTTGGAATACTGTGCCCAGGTTTCCTGCACCATGTGCCAGATATACTATTGGATTGGATTGGCTATGTGCCGAGTCTAAGGTTAATGTGAATGTGAAACTACCTAAATCTGGAATAGATATATTTGATTGCGTTTGTTTTGTCCAGCCTGTACCACTGCCACCCGTGGAGATGGTATGTGCCACCAAAGAATTGACCAATCTGAAATCAGCAGCGGTAATGTGCCCTGTGACATTGCTGACGGTAAATGTAAATACATCACCAGTACGTACACCAGCATCTAATGTTCCGTTCCTGATTAATGCGAGTGTAAAAACCGCGAATGGGTTAATTAATGTTAAATCAAATGTGAAACTTCCACCATGGGTTACTGTTGTCATGTTTGGGGAGCCAACGGCTACAGTTTCAATACTATCCGGTACAGCGATATTCCAAGTATTAATTGCCACACCATTTATTGTCCAATCTGATGCAAGGATTTCCCCCGTAACATTTGTTACCGTGAATGTTAATATATTTCCAACACGTGTCGGGGTACCCAAGATACCATTACGTGCAAGGGTTACAACAGGAGTAGATTGATTGTGGCTTATTGCAAGGGTCATTTGGAAGGTGAAAGTACCATCGTATGAAACATACGATGATGAGGGATTGCCTATAACAAATCCAGCACCACTTGCAGGAACTTCAACTGGTACCATTGTTTTAGCTGCAATTTGTAGTTGAACCTCTGCATCATATATGTTTAATCTTACAGTTTGTCTTGTGGAATCTGTGTACCATATCCTGAATTGGGCTACATCTGGTATTTCGTGTATCCCGGCTACCCCTTGGTTTGGTGCAATTAAATTGCCTATGTTCGTATTATTAATTGTTACCGACGATGGAACGTTGTTAATAACATTTCCCAAACTTGCATTAAATGTTAATTCTGTTGGACCAGGGTTTGCCAATTCAATTCCAATACGTGTTGCAGATGCACCCCCCTCTTCTGGGGAACTTACTCGCGCTAATGGGTTAGATCCATCTTGGAATGTCGCGAACAGCGGATTAAATAGTGCCAATGTATCCAAATAAATTGATGGAGCTATTCCACCGGATCCATTAGCAACGAGTCCATCAACACGGCGACCCTCTGGCTCTGTACGCAACCAAGCAAAAAGAGGTGCAAGCAAGGCTCGTGTTTGTGGAACAAAACCACGCAAACTCGCATCCAATCCCCAAACACCTTCATCGCGAATCTCGTTAAACGATGGTAACCATACCCTATCTGTCGCGACTATATTACCTGTTTCCTTAGGTGCTGGTAAGATAAATACATTGTACCTACCATTTTGGTTAACATTGCCAAAATCATTTAATAATTCTGCCCTTGCAGTGTGCACGTCAACAGCACTGCGACGATAAGCAGTTTCCGCAATTAAAGCAACTTTTCCATTAGTGGAATCAATATGTGCAATTCTGAAATATGTACGACTCAAAGCAAGTGTATATCCTGTACCAGTATCTGGAAAAACCCTAAAAGGAGTAGTTCTATCATTTATTTCAACTTTGTTATATAAAAGTTCCACAGCATCTGGATTGAGAATTCCGTTTTCATTGAACAAAGTTCTGTTATTTGCTGTATAGCCAGACGCATATGCCTCCAAAATCTGTCTATCAAGGTATAAGGCAGGTAAAACACTAAGCGCATCAGACAAAATTCCACCAGTAAAACCAGAAGAATAATGGTGGGGAGTTAGAACATCTATAACCATATTACTTGGTGTTATAACTTGACCAAACGGATTTGTCCATGCCCATAGTCTGTTACTTGTATGGTGCGGTCTAAACATAATCCGATAACCTAAATCCATAGCAACACCTACACCTCTCACATTTTCAAGCTGAGTTCTTGTTGGTATCCATATGCGATCCATACTTGTTGCGTTTGGGGTTCCTGGATTGTTTTTAATTTCAGTTGGCAGAATTACTGAGTTAGTCGTTATAGTGTTAGGCAATTCGTTAAAATCGTTCAACAAGTTAGTACGTAGCGGACTGGTTATGTAATTGAAATGGATTGGTTGAAAACCACCAGAAGTCCACTGGTGAAATACACTAAGCCTATAGGCGTTCCATGCCCATAACATAATCCGATCCCCATCCACATGTGCAACGCGCCAAAATGTTTGCGAAAGCGATAGCGTATGTCCAGTACCATGGTCTGGAAATAGTCTGTGACGCGCACCCCTGTATTCAACCGCTGTATTCGTATCATTCAAGTCTCGCAAAATATTCGCTGCAACCTGACCATTAATTGTTCCATCCAAATTAAACAACGAGTTCTGTATACTTGGGTTTGTACCGACTGGTGGCGGCGTTGGATTTCCTGCCACTGGTTCCTGGTTTGCAACAACAAAGATAGATGTTACCGCAATGGTTACAACACATAATACGCATAGGCATGTCATAATAAATCCAGCATAGCCTTTCTTTGGTGTGGTCATTTGTCCTCCGACTCTACACTATAATAGTACATTATTATGTATAAATATCAAAACAAAAACCAGGGTTTGCCTGGTTTTCAAATTCTTGTTATTCTTTTTTGCCGCGTTCGCCGATGACCTTTTCCGCAACGTTCTTTGGAACTTCTTCATAGTGACTGAATACCATGTCGAATGTTCCACGACCTTGGGTCAGGCTTCGAATGTCACTGGCATAACCGAACAGTTCACTTAATGGCACCAATGCATTAATAACTTGTACCCCATGACGCGCATCCATACCCTGCAATTGACCACGACGACCGGAAATGTTACCCATAACATCACCAAGATAATCATCCGGAGTTTCAATTTCCATTTTCATGATTGGTTCAAGCAGGATCGGAGTTGCTTTTCTCATACCCTCTTTAAATGCCATGGATCCAGCAATCTTGAACGCCATCTCGGACGAGTCCACCTCGTGGTAACTTCCGTCTATAACAGTAACTTTAAAGTCCACAGTTTCATATCCGGCAAGCACCCCAGCCATCTTGGCTTCCTGAATACCCTTGTCCACCGCAGGAACATATTCCCTTGGAATTGAACCACCTACGGTCTTGTCCACAAATTCGTAACCCTGACCCGCCTCTTTTGGTTCCATAACAATTCTACAGTGACCATATTGTCCACGACCACCAGATTGTTTAATGTATTTTCCGTCAACTTCTACACGAGATTTAATAGTTTCACGGTACGCAACCTGTGGTTGACCCACATTGACCTCAACCTTGAATTCACGCTTTAGACGGTCCACAATAATTTCAAGGTGCAATTCACCCATACCCGCGATAAGCGTTTGGTTGGTTTCTGGGTCTGTGTAACGCTTGAAGGTTGGGTCTTCTTCTGCCAATTTTGTAAGTGCGGTGTTCATTTTCTCTTGCATTTGTTTTGTAGTTGGCTCGATTGCAAGGTTAATAACAGGCTCGGCAAATGTCATGGCTTCCAGCACAATTGGCTTGTTTGGATCACAAAGTGTGTCCCCAGTGATTGTGTCTTTAAGACCAACAATAGCACCAATGTCCCCAGCTTTCAGTTCGGTTATCTCGGTACGGCTGTTTGCATGCATCTGAAGAATTCGTCCAACACGTTCTTTTTTGTCTTTGGTACTGTTCAATACGTAACTTCCGGCTTCTAATGTTCCACTGTACACACGGAAAAAGCAAATACGTCCCACAAATGGGTCAGTTGCGATTTTAAATGCAAGACCCGCAAATGGCTCGCTGTCGCTGGACTTTCTTTCCTCTCTTTTACCATTTGGCGTCTCTCCCATAATATTTGGAACATCCAACGGAGATGGCAAGTAATCTACAACCGCATCCAATAATTTTTGAACACCTTTGTTCTTGAATGAACTTCCGCAAACAACTGGTGTAAACTTCATTGCTATGGTTCCTTTACGGATTCCCATTTTTAATTCGTCCACGGTTAACTCTTTCCCATCAAAGAATTTTTCAATAAGTGCGTCATCACACTCGGCCGCCGCCTCCACCAATTTTGCACGATATTCATTTGCTTGGTCTTTAAGGTCTGCTGGGATATCGGTCTCTTCCATATCTTTTCCAAGGTCATCTTTGTAAATTGTGGCCTTCATAGTTACAAGGTCAATAACACCACGGAAATCCTTTTCTTTTCCGATTGGAAGTTGGATTGCCAATGGGTTGGCTTTTAACCTTTGCTTCATTGTTTCAATAGCACGAAGAAAGTTCGCGTCATCACGGTCCATCTTGTTTATGTATGCAATTCTTGGAACACTGTATTTATTCGCCTGGGACCAGACTTTTTCTGATTGTGGTTGAACACCCGCACGTGCACAGAACACCGCAACCGCACCGTCCAGAACCTTTAAACTACGTTCAACTTCGACCGTAAAGTCCACGTGACCCGGTGTGTCTATAAGGTTTATTTGATGGTCTTTCCATTCTGTGGTTGTTGCAGCAGATGTGATCGTAATACCACGCTCTTGCTCTTGCACCATCCAGTCCATAGTTGCACCACCATCGTGCACCTCGCCAATTTTGTGGCTTTTACCACTGTAAAAAAGAATACGCTCACTGGTTGTGGTTTTTCCCGCATCAATGTGCGCCATAATCCCTATGTTACGATATTTCTCCAGGGCTACTTTTCTTGACATTTTGTTTTCTCCTTAATTTTTAAAAGACTAGTAAATAAAATAACACATGTGTGTAAATTGTGCAATATTTTTTAAGTTATCTTTATAATAACCACATATCATTATCAAGATAAATTCGGGATTCCAACCCAAATATCTTTGCCAAATTATGTATAGAATGTAGAACCTTTTCCGTAAAGTAGTATCCGTTCAATTCCTGTAAATTTATTTTTCCGTCTGTACAAAATTTTACAATGAATATATTATCATTTAATTCAAATGTAACGTTTTGAATGTGTGCATATTGCCTGTTACCATGTACCAATAATCCTGGCGGCAATATTCTTTGCTTGCAGATATCAACTTTATCCGCAACCGCCAAAATTTTACTGATGGCACTTTCTGCACCTTTACCATGGTGTTTTATTGATTGCAAGATTCTTTCCTTGGGTTCATCATTTAATTCTTTGTCTTTAAAATATTTCGCTGCCCATTGATAACTTCTTTCGGCATGTTCTTCTTTCCCTTGGACACATCCCGTATCATGAAGTAGCGCAGCAATTTTTAACTCGACAATTGATTCACTGTCTAAGTCTAATAATCCTGCAATTTCCACGCAATTTTTCGTCACGCGATTAATATGTGAAATATCATGTGCTGCGCGAGATTCATCACTCGCTGTTTCAAACTTACGTATCTTTTCATATTCGTTCAAAACAAGTGTGTCTTCCAGCATCCTTTCATATAACTTGTGTAAACTCATTTCATACCTCAGAACATTATAAATAATATACTAAAAAATTGTAATACCAACCCCGCCAATGTAAACAGATGCCATACCCCGTGCATGTACTTTCCTTTTCTTTTGTATATTACCGCACCTAATGTATACGCAACGCCACCCGCAACCAGTAACCACAACGCCACCCCAAAACCAATATTACGAACCAGAGGTACCGCCGCCGCAATCCCAACCCATCCCATCACCAAATAACAAACAAAACCAAAAGTTTTGAACTTTTTCATATTAATCGCAGTCAATGTACAACCAATAATTGCAAGACCCCAATTCAAACTGAAAAGCACCCACCCGAGTACACCACCAATACCAATCAGCGAAAATGGTGTATATGTTCCCGCAATAATGAAATATATGGAACAATGATCTAAAATCCGTAAAACCCGCTTGCCCGTATTAATTGCAAGTGAATGGTACACCGTGGAAATGGTAAATCCAATAAAAGCACACGCACCGAAAATACTGACACTGACGATTGCACGCGCACCAAAATCACTCCGTGTCGCGAAAACAATACATATCACCAACACAGCAATTCCAACCGCCGCAGTAATCCCATGTGTTATTGCGGAAAATATTTCACCGCCAAGGGTATATAACTTTTGATCGCGAATTTCCTGGTTCTTTTGATACTTTTTAAATTTTTTAACAGCACGACGCGCAAGAAGTTCGTCGGCGTCCCCGAGTGTTACCAAAGATGTTTCTAAATGCAGTTCTGTATCTTTATCTTTCATTAACAAAATCATACTAGCACAGTATTGAAAATATTGCAGTTATTTTTTCCGTGATATCATCCATTATTAAACACGGGTCAACCCCATATCCATCTGAATGTTATAACATGCACAAATGTATTCCAAAAATATCCAATGATGAAACCAAATAAACCGTCGCCCTCGCCAATTACATCGGTTACTACACCCATTACCCACTCGGCGGGTTGGGGGCCAAAGAATGTGGAATCGCGACTCATTCGTCTTAATTCATCTGTGGTACCACTCCCCCCTCTGTTATCACCTATATAAAATACGTAACCATGTGGAATTACTATTTCCCATCTGTTTCTTTCTTCATTATGATGGATAAAGTCTGCGTATCTGCTTTCATGGCGGAAACCATTCAGATATCTCCAGATTTGGGAATAATTTACATTCTGGCCTATGTCTGGGTCAAGATAAGCAGATTCATCCAAAGGAATTCCGTTTAGATGAATTTCATACCAGAAACTTCTGCCACCCGCGGTTTGTTGCGTCAATGCATGGCGTTGGAAATATAATGAATCACCACCCTTTGCAATAAGACGTTTTACAAACAGTTCCTGTCTCCCGTCTGGATTATAAAACCTGGTTACTATTACATCACCACGCTCGGGTGTTCTGTGTCTATTTACAATAACTGCGTCGGTATCGCCTACTACTGTATAACGTGGATTTAATTCCATCATCATGCTGGGACCGTTAACCGCCGAATAAAAGAAAACAATTGTAAACGCAATTAAACTGAAAGAAATCACAATTGCAAACACAAAAAAGGACGTAGAAAAGATTCGCCCCACACGCCCCCTGGGCATATCGTCGCGAAGATTTTTTCCCCCTTTCGCAACACCATATTCGTGTGCGATATATTTCTTCTTTGCCACTGTTCTTTTAGTAAATCATTTTTATGTATGATTGTCAAACCAAGTTATGGTATACTTTTGCATTATGAACTATCCACAAATACACGACAAATGGCGCAAGTTTTGGCAAGACAATAACATCAATAAATTCAACCCGAATGATAAGGGGAAAAAGTACTATACACTGGAAATGTTGCCGTACCCAAGCGGTGCCAGTTTACATCTTGGGCACTTTTTTAACTTTGCCCCGTCAGACACACATGCACGATTCAAGCGCATGTGCGGATTTAACGTGTTCCATCCAATGGGATTTGATTCGTTCGGGTTACCCAGTGAAAACCACGCATTAAAAACCAACACCCATCCCGAGGACAACACCAACAAAAATATCGAAAAGTTTATAAGTCAATTAGAACAGCTTGGTGGCATGTATGATTGGGATTATTCTTTTTCCACCCACGATGTAGACTATTACAAATGGACACAATGGTTGTTTATTGAATTGTTTAATTGTGGTCTTGCATACCAAAAGGATGCCGCAGTAAATTGGTGTGGCGATTGTCAGACAGTGCTTTCAAATGAACAAAGTCAAGGTGGGGTATGTGAACGATGCGACAGCGAAGTCGAGCGCAAACAAATGAAACAATGGTTCTTTAAAATCACCGACTATGCCGAGGAATTGTTAAAGGGTCTTGACAAAATCGATTGGCCGAATAAAACCAAGGCAATGCAAAGAAATTGGATAGGTAAAAGCGAGGGGGCGATAATAACCTACCCCACCAACGCATGCGATATCCAGGTCTTTACAACGCGCGTAGATACAATTTTTGGTGCGACATTTATCGTAATTGCACCAGAACACCCTATCGTTCAAAAGGTCACAACCAAAGATAGGAAACCGGACGTAGATGCTTATATATCCGCAGCCGCAAAAAAATCCGACATCGAACGTATGGAGAATCACGAAAAGACTGGTGTATTCACAGGCGGTTACGCAATAAACCCCGCCAGCAATCTACCCGTACCAATTTATGTTGCGGATTATGTTCTGTACACATATGGAACGGGTGCTGTCATGGGTGTTCCGGGACACGACGCGCGCGACCACGAATTTGCAACCAAATATGGTATCGAAATTAAAAAGGTCATTCAAAATAATGACACCAACGAATTCACCGAAGAATACGGAACATTGATTAACAGCAATCAATACAACGGACTTTCAAGTGAAGTGGCATTAAAAACGATAACCAACGATTTGAAAAAGAAAAAACTTGGTTTTTTAAAAACAACATACCGTTTAAGAGATTGGAGTATCGGCCGTCAAAGATACTGGGGTGTGCCAATTCCTATTGTTTATTGCGACAAGTGCGGGGTTGTGCCTGTACCCATGTCGGATTTGCCGGTAACACTTCCCTATTTGCAAGATTTCAAGCCACGCGGAAATGCGCCGCTTTCGAACGATGAAAACTTTGTAAATTGCAAATGTCCTACATGTGGAATCAATGCAAAGCACGAAACAGAAACCATGGACACATTTGTGTGTTCCAGTTGGTATTTTTTACGTTACATGTTTGCCAAACGCGATGATGTTGCATTTGACGTTGAAATGACAAACAAATGGTTACCCGTAGACAAATATATCGGGGGTGCGGAACACAGTTGCGGTCATTTGCTTTATTCACGTTTTATTACCAAGGTTTTGAAAAAACTTGGGCACGTTAAATTTGACGAGCCATTTAGTAGTTTAGTTCACCAAGGCATGATTCTAGCACCAGACGGCCAGAAGATGAGTAAATCCAAAAACAACACAATTTCACCAGATAAATATATCGAAGAGTTCGGCAGCGATATCCTAAGGTTATACATGCTGTTTGGTTTTAACTATATTGATGGCGGTCCATGGAATGATGGAACCCTGCGTACAATTACAAAATTTCCCGAGCGCGTCATGAGATTAATCGAAAAAATCGGTACAGACAAAGAAACCGACAATAATGTACAACACGTTCGCGCAACCACGATTAAAGCCGTACGAGAAGATTTAGACAGTTTTAGTTTCAACACCGCGGTCGCCCGTTGCATGGAATTTGCAAATGCGATTACAGGCGCAAAGATTGTGTCGCGTGAAAGTGTCCGCGACTTGGTTTTGTTACTTGCACCTATGATTCCACATATTGCCGAGGAGTTATATTCAAAAATATATCCAAACAAAATTCAAAGCATCTTTAACCAAAAGTTTCCAAAACCAATAGCAAAACATTTGGAAAAATCCACAATAGAAATTGTGGTTCAGATCAACAGCAAAATAAAGGAACGCATAACGATCAAGACCGACGCCACCCAAGACGAAGTTATGAAATTATGCGCAAATATATTAGAAGGTCAAACACCAAAGAAAGTTATATATGTTCAAAACAAATTGATTAATTTCATAATTTAACTAAAGAAATTCTTTTACTAGTTTAATGCTGTCATCCAAAAATGTGTCATAGTTTTCTAAAAAGTGTGTGTTTTGTTCGCGTTTGAACCAGGTGCGTTGGCGTTTTGCAAATTGGGTAATTTTTGTATACAACCAATATTTATATTCATCCATGGTAATTTTGCCGTCAATCAATTCCGTATTCCAAAAGTATTCCAACCCAAGCGACCTCAGCCATTCATCCGACACGCCCTGTGCAAGCAAATTTTTGGTCTCCTCCACCATACCTTGTTCGATCCGTTCTTCCAGACGTTTTTTAATCTTTGGTTTAATCCAATCTTTGGGTGGCATCAGGGCGATTTGCAGTACATCGTATTCGGGTTTTTCGTCGTTACCTTGGAATTGGTATCCCTCAACAACTGCCCTACTGTACAAGCCTGTTCCGCCCACGATGATTGGTAGTTTGCCACGCTTGATTACATCTTCAATTGTTGCAAAGGCCAGTTGCTGAAACTTGAATACATCAAATTTGTCACCAGGATTCACGATATCAATTAGATGGTGCGAAATACCATCGGTTTCTTCGGGTTTAACCTTTCCCGTACCTAAATCAAGTCCACGATATACTTGGCGTGAATCTGCGCTGATAACCTCGCCATTAAATAATTTTGCCAGTTTTATCCCTATGCCCGTTTTGCCACTGGCGGTCAGACCTACAACAGAAATTATTTTTGGTTTCATAGTTTTAACCTCGTTTCGTTATATTGTCGCATACTGCGTTTAAGTTTTGCACTTGCCACGATATAGAGTGATAATGCAACAATGAAAAATATGCTGGCAAATACAATCATACCAATCAATGTGTTGCGGTATGTATACCACACAGCGTCGTTGTAATCGTCTATATCAAAGACCAGTTCACCCTCTATCACCAACATCACAACAATGATGTTTTCCCCATCCACCAATCTTTGCGCGTCGCCTGGACGTATCCAAAATGCAACCAAATCACCTTGTTCCGCGTTGTTAAACACATCCATATCCACGAAGCCGCGTGAATAAGCCAACATAGGTATAAACAAACGTGAATCATATTCGTCCACAGTAAATGACCAAGGAAAGTTACCATGCGATTCAAAATCTGCGGTGTGCAAGATCATTTCTGATGGCGAGACCTCAGCCAAATCATCAATAGTTAATGTCATAAAAGAAACCAGCAAAAATAATACAAAGAACACCAATGCAGTCACCCGCAATCGTTTAACTACACGGGGTATCACATATGGTGGATTTGTTGCATGTTCCGTTTGCGCTTCGGCAAGCCTTTCATGTATTGGATGAAATTGTTGAATGAAATTCAATAACTCTGGTACCGCGCCAATTGCAAACTTTGGACGAATACCCGTGTCTTGGTATCTGTATAACAACAGTGTTTGTTTGCCATTTGGTTCAATATGCAATTGAACACGTTGAATATCGCACCAACCCATAAAGATTCTTCTGCCGAAAATAAACCGTCCATGGATGCCTTCGCGGTTAATTGTTACCTTGTGAACAGACCACGCAACCATCGCATACAAAAAATATATTATAAAACCCAATCCCACAAAAAACATGAACCAATCGCCGAAACCCGCAAAAGACGAACCAAAGATAATAAATAAAGTACCTATCGCAATGAACGGTCCGAATATTAGCAAAATCATCCAAAAACGCCCGCCAGAAATAACCGTATCGTCATAAATACGAAATCGTGTTATACCGTGGTTACTTGTAAATCTTGGTTGTGTTTGCATGGTCTATATTAGCATATTTAAAACGGATGTTAAATCAATATCATTGTGATTTAATTTTGTGGGCGTAGGTATTCACTTTGGTAAAAATCCCATATCTGCGACACATGTAAATCAAATTCAATTCACTTTGCGTCAATCCGCTTTGTGCCACTGCCTTTTCCCTTAGTGCGTTTAACTCGGCAATTTGCTTTTCATTCGCTGTATCAATACTTGTTCCTGTTGATTTCCATTCAAACATTAGATTACAGTATTGGATTAAATATGATTTTGTCATGCGCTATGATATCAGCCGAAATGACCGATGTCAAGCCATTTTGACCGATTTGATTTAATGTGTATTGTGAATAATTTCAAAGAAAGATTAAAAGAACTTCGTGCGGAAAAAGAATTAAAGCAATCACAAATGGCACAAGTATTAAAAATACGCGAAGCAACATATTCAAATTGGGAACAAGGTCGCAGAGAACCAAATATTGACGCAATTCTTATGCTTGCAAGTTTTTTCAATGTAACAGCAGGTCAACTCTTGGGTAGTGAGCCACTGCAATAAATCATCCAAAAGCGCCCCCATATCATCATTGGTTCGAAATCGTGTTATGTCGTAATTGCTATGTTGTACATATCTTTATTGTTCTGGCTCGGAAATTCCGTTTTGTTTCAAATGACTTTTATATGTGTTTGTTATATGTGATATTTCTTGTTTGATTGATTCTATAGCTCTATTTCTAGTTTCATCGTTTTGAAGATGTTTTTTGGCGTCCTCACACCATCTCGCAACCACCTTTATTTCGTGAAAAAGTTTTACCTTTTCTGAATCTGCCTTTGCGCCAGAATGTTTGTTGTGTTCGTCAATCATGGGCCCACATAACATCGTACCTGTCTCCAAATGCAAAATCACGATAGATGTTATATTCGCCCATAATCTCGAAATCAATAATTGAAAAGTTATCTGTTTTTTCATCGTACAAAATATTCCTGGCTTGAACGTCGCCATGGCATAACACTGGCTCTTCATCACCAGTATCACGGTTTTTGAATGCATTAATTTTTTGTAAAAGTTTTTTTTGATCAATTTCACACAAACCGTCTTTAAGATATTCAAAATATTCTTCCAATGGAATATCACGGTTTTGGGGTGCAGGTTGCACTCCTTCAATTGGTTGACTATGACAAAAGCCAAGAAATTCTCCCAACTGCTGTGCAAGTTTTTGATTTTGTTCTGGCGTCAATTGCTTACCTGCAATTTCCTCGCCAAGATATTTTTCAATCATAAACCCGTCACCAATTTTAACAAGTTGTGGCAGGTTTATATCACCCGTAAAATCTGCAAATTTGTCTTGGATAATTTTATATGCAGCCTGCTGTTTATTTAACCACTGGTTTATATCTTTTTCACCGCGCGGTACTTTTAATACAAAACTTGCGCCGTTTTTATCTTCCAGCAAAAACGCAAGGGTACTTGCCCCTCCGCCAAGTTCCCCACCCAGTAATCTTTTTATTTCGTATTCATCACCAACAAGTTGTTGATATTCTACAAATTCATTTTGATTCATTTACCCCATTTTATCTTAAAAAATGGTTAAAATCAATATCATATCAGTATCGCCATAATTCCATAAACAATTAACGCAACACCCGAGATTATCACGCCAACAAGTTGCGGTGTACGTCTGAGATATTTTGCAAGCAAAAACGTTACCGTACAATATACAAAATGCGCGCCTGCCACAACGACTGGTATTATGATTGTGGTTATATCCAACGCAAGTGTCAATCCGATTGTTATGAACATTGCCTCGATGCTCATGAATATGCCGGTTAGGGCTATGTTCTTGGATTCGCTTCCCCGTCCTTTTGCCCTGCGTGTAAATAATAGATAATATCCAATTACCCACAATCCAAGTGTTATAAACAATACGCCAATCAAAATATCAAGCTCTATATCAATCACATCACCAATTAAAACACCCAAAAAGTATCCCAGCAAGCAAAGGACAAATAATCCAATGTTAATAAAAACAATGTGCCAAAACTTGCACTTTTTTTCCGCACCAAAAGATATCCCAATAAACAAGGCATCAATTGAAACCAATAAACATGCCGCAATTACTATCCACATATTTCATGGTATGGGTTGATTTAAATAGTTGTCACATTTCTATATTTCTTGTGAGAATTCGTCTTTTGATCTTTCAGATGGTTTTTCTTCTATAATTTCTTGAATCCATGTTGGGTCAAATTCATCCATTGGTATTGCATATTCAGTTTTGGTTTCTTCGCCATATATACCTTTGCCCTCGTATCGATTTAATATTTCGTCAGGAATATCAATCACAACAATACAATTTCCACCTGGTGTAATTTTACTTTTTGACCAACTTTCTGCATGTGCCCTTTCTTTGAAAAAATGAACATAATTTTTACCCACTTGATATTCAAAATTATTAAGTCCAAGTTTCTCAGATTTAGTCTGTGGGATAACTTCTGTTCCCACTTGTGGCACAAAACCTTTACCAGTATAGAAACTTAGATCACTTTCTGTATGTAACAGTTTGTTTTGTTTCAAGCCCTTTAATTTATCTATGGGCATTGATCTATACACTAACATAATAAATTATAGCATATAAAAAGAGGCTATACGCCTCTTTTAAATTACTCTTCCGTTGGAACCTCGAATTCGCCACCCTCACCCTCTTCGCCTTCCGTTTGTGCTTGGGCAACTGCGACACAGATGACTTTGCTGTTTTGATTTTTTATGCGCATGATTCGAACACCTTGGGTGTCACGACTGATCTTTGATATTTCACGTGCACGTGTTCGGATAATTGTACCGTCGTCACTTATCAACATTACGTCTTGGTCTGGGCGAACCTGTTTAAGGTTAACCAATGGACCTGTTTTTGCGTTGAATATACCCGCCTTTATACCTTTACCCGCCCGTGATTGCAGACGATAGTCATCCACATCGGAACGTTTACCATAACCGTTGGCACTGACTGTCAAGATTTCGTAATCCGGCAACAACACCGTCATATCCACAACATAATCCTTACCACCTGCATCCAGTTTAATACTCTTAACACCTGCCGCGGTTCTGCCCATATTTCGGACGTCTTCTTCACTGAAACGGATACATTTACCGGTACTGGACGCCATTAGGATTTCATCGCGACCGCTGGTACGTTGAACGGATACCAATTCGTCGCCTTCTTCTTTGAAAGTGATCGCAATTTTCCCGTTACGCTTGATACGTTTGAATTCACCAATATCGGATTTTTTAATTACACCGTTTTTTGTTGCCATCATAATGTGACCCAGGTTATATTCTTCGACCGGAATACATGATGTCACACGCTCGCCTTCGCCAAGTTGCAACAGGTTCACAATCGCACGGCCTTTTGTATTCTTTGCGGCCTCTGGAACCTCGTACGCCTTTATACAGAACACACGCCCAAGGTTAGTAAAAAACAACAAATCATGGTGTGTGTTTGTCACAAACAGATCTTCGACAAAGTCTTCTTCCCTTGTTGCATGGGTTTTCACACCCTTTCCACCGCGACGTTGTGCCTTGTATTCGGCAAGCGGCAAACGCTTTACATATCCAAAGTGTGACATAGAAACAACAATGTCTTCTTTATCAATCAAATCGCCAATTTCAATTTCGCCAAAGTCATGGCTGATTTCTGTGCGACGTTCTTCACCGTATTTATTTTTAACCTCGGTAAGTTCTTTTCTGATGATATCCAGAACTTTTTTCGGAGACGCCAAAATGGATTTAAGTTCTGCGATAAGTTCGGTAAGTTCTTTTAATTCTTGCTTAATTTTCTCAACCTCAAGTTTTGCAAGACGCGCAAGACGCATATCTAATATTGCAACTGCCTGACGTTCGCTTAGGACGAATTTTTCACAAAGTTTGTTCTGGGCGTCTTGTCTATCGTCACTGGTTTTAATTATTCGGATAACCTCATCAATTTTTGCAAGAGCAATTACAAGACCCTCTAAGATATGTGCGCGTTCTTGAGCCTTTTCCAAATCAAACTTTGTTCGACGAACGATAACCTCTTTCTGGTGATCAAGGTAATGCACAAGCATTTCTTTTAAATTAAGAAATTTTGGTTCGTTTCCAACAAGTGCCAAAAAGATAATACCACTGGAAACCTGTAGTTGTGTGTGTTTATAAAGTGCGTTTAAAACGACCTGAGCCTGAGCCTCGCGCTTTAGAGTAATAACAATTCGCAACCCGTGTCTGTCACTTTCTTCGTTAATTCCATTAATTCCATCTATTTTTTTGTCTTTTACAAGGTTTGCAATATTTTCGATAAGTTTTGCTTTGTTAACCTGGAATGGTATTTCTGTCACCACAATTTGTTTGTCTTCTATTTCACATCTTGCACGACACACCACACCACCACGGCCGGTTTTGTATGCATGACGCAACGCCTGACGTCCCATAACCACCCCACCGGTTGGAAAGTCAGGGGCTGGAATAATTTTGATCAATTGATCAACGGTTACGTTTTCGTCGTCAATTATTGCGATTACACCGTCAATAACCTCGTTCAAGTTATGTGGTGGAATGTTTGTTGCCATACCAACCGCGATACCATCCGAACCATTTACCAAAAGGTTTGGAAAGCGTGCAGGCATAACTGCCGGCTGTTGTTCAGTTTCGTCATAGTTTGGTATGAAATCCACCGTGTCTTTGTCAATCTCGCGAAGAAGTTCAGACGATATTGGAGACAAACGTGCCTCGGTATAACGCATAGCAGCCGCGTTATCACCATCAATAGAACCAAAGTTTCCGTGTCCATCAATCAAAGGCGCACGCATCGAGAAATCTTGTGCCATACGCACCAATGCATCATAAATTGATGAATCCCCATGCGGGTGATACTTACCCATTGTTTCACCGACAATACGCGCGGATTTTTTGTATGGTTTATCATGCGCAACACCCAATTCATGCATAGCATACAAAATTCGACGGTGAACAGGTTTCAAACCATCACGCACATCCGGAATTGCACGAGACACGTTAACCATCATTGCATACGACATAAACGAATTTTTTAATTCGTTTTCAATTCGTACCTTTATAACACGGGTTTTGTCTGTGATTTCCTGCATTTCGATTTCTTCGCTCATAGTTTCTCCTTACCTTTCTTCTCCCCCAAATCTACTATCTGTATAAATTACACCTCAAGGTTTTCGACGTACGCTGCGGCATTTTCACTGATAAAGTCGCGGCGCAGTTCGGGTTTATCCCCCATCAGAGTACTAAATATCTCGTCCGCCATAAATGCATCTTCCATGGTTACCTGTAACAATGTTCGTTTTTCGGGATTCATGGTGGTCTCCCAAAGTTGAATTGGCATCATTTCACCAAGACCCTTGTATCGTTGCAATGCTGTACCGCTTTTACCATTCTTGGCAAAATATCTTTCTAACTCGCCATCGCTGTAGATATATGTTTCGCTTTTCCCACGCGTAACTTTGTAAAGCGGTGGTTGAGCAATATAAACATGTCCACCCTCGATAAGTGGTCGCATGAAACGATAAAAGAATGTTAGCAACAAAATTCGAATGTGACTTCCATCCACATCCGCGTCAGTCATTATTATAATTTTGCCGTAGCGTAATTTGTCTTTGTTAAAGTCCTCTTGGATACCGCAACCGAACGCAGTAATCATGTTTTTAATTTCGGCATTTTCCAATACCTTTGCAAGTCGTGCTTTTTCCACGTTAAGGATTTTACCGCGTAATGGCAATATTGCCTGGAATCTTCTGTCACGGCCTTGCTTTGCACTCCCCCCTGCACTGTCTCCCTCGACCACATATATTTCACACTTACTTGCATCTTTTTCTGTACAATCCGCAAGTTTGCCTGGCAAGGTTGTGCTTTCCAAACTGGATTTTCTGCGGGTTAATTCTTTTGCATTACGGGCGGCATCACGGGCGTTTCGGGCACTGATACACTTTAATATTAGATCACGCGTGTCTTTTGGATTTTCCTCTAGATATCTGCCAAACTCATCCGTCATGGCTTTTTCAACCTCACCACGCATAAACACGTTACCAAGTTTTGTCTTTGTCTGCCCTTCGAATTGTGGGTCTGTTAGCTTTACACTGACGATTGCAACGATACCTTCTAAACAGTCATCTATAGAAAGTTTATCGGCTTCGTTCTTTAATTGACCTGTTTTCTTTCCGTAGTCGTTTATAACTTTGTTAAGGGCATTTCGAAAACCAATCAAATGAACCCCACCCTCTTCTGTGTTTATGTTGTTCGCGTAAGTGTGAATGTTCTCGGCGTATCCATCGTTATATGCAAAAGCAATCTCGACGGAAGAATTTTTGCCCTCTTTATCGATATAAATCGTGTTTGGAATAACACGATTTTTGTTACGGTTAAGGAAATCTACGAATTCCACAATACCACCGGCATAACAGAATTCGTCTTTTCGTTGACGACCTGGGCGCTCGTCCCTTGCGATTATTTTCAAACCTTTGTTAAGAAAAGCAACTTCGCGCAAACGGGTACGCATGGTATCATAGTTAAAATCTACACTTTCGAATATTGTTTCATCTGGCATGAATGATATTTTTGTTCCACGCTTTTTAGTACTACCAACTTGAGCCAGCGCACGCTGCGGGATACCACGGTTGTATGTTTGCTTAAACTCTTTCCCTTCTTGCCATACGATAACATCCAACCATTCACTAAGGGCATTCACCACCGCCAAACCAACACCGTGCAAACCACCACTGACTTTGTATCCACCATCACCAAATTTACCACCAGCATGCAGTTTTGTCAGAACAACCTCAACCGCACTTTTCTTTTCGGTTTTGTGCATTCCGGTTGGAATACCACGCCCATTGTCGGTAACAGAAACAGAGCCGTCTTTGTTAATGACAACCTCGATTTCGGTACAATGTCCTGCAAGTGCTTCGTCCACACTGTTGTCTACTATCTCGATTATAAGGTGGTGAAGACCACGTAAATCCGTTGTTCCGATATACATACCAGGACGCTTACGTACGGCGTCCAGACCCTCTAATACTTGAATTTGGTCGCTTCCGTACTTGGTTGATATTTTAGAAATTGTCTCTTTCATAATCCTTGATTATACCATAAACCGACCTATTTTGGCTAGTACTTAATGAAAATTTATCGCTTTTTTTACCCTAAATTTAAACAAAATACGGCAAAATTAGGTGCTAAACAGTAGGTGATTTATGGTTTTTGGATATAATAAATTTTATTGAAAATCTTTGCGCTTTGCTGTTATACTTTAATTAAAATAGATTGCATATCGGAGGTAATTTTGACAAAAGAAGTATGGGAAGGATTTACACAAGGCAACTGGCAAACCGAAATTGATGTTGCCGAATTTATCAAGAAAAACTATACCCCTTACGAAGGCGATGGTAAATTTTTGGCAAATGCGACAGACGCAACCAATATACTTTGGAAAAAGGTCTCGGATTTAAAAAAACGCGAAAATAAAAAAGGCATACTCTCTGCGGAAACAAAAAAACCCTCTGGCATCACCTCGTATGGTCCGGGATACGTAGATGCGGAATTGGAAAAAATTGTTGGATTACAAACGGACAAGCCGCTTAAACGTGCGATTTTCCCATATGGGGGTCTTCGTGTTGTGCAAAAGGCATTAGAGGAATATGGATACAAATTAAACCCACGTACCGAAGAGATTTTCAGCAACTATCGCAAAACACACAACGCAGGCGTTTTTGATGTGTATACGGACGAGATGTTACGGGCTCGCAAAAGTGGTATTATTACTGGGCTTCCGGATGCATATGGACGCGGGCGAATTATCGGTGATTATCGTCGCGTTGCGCTTTATGGAACAAAAAAATTAATTGAACAAAAAATGCGCGAGAAAAAAGTTGAAAACTGTGCATTCATGTTTGACCACACTATAATAACCCGCGAAAATATCAGCGAAGGTATCCGTGCACTACAGGAATTGGAACAGATGGCAAAGTCATACGGTTTTGATATCAGCCAACCTGCAACAAATGCACGCGAAGCAATTCAATGGACGTACTTTGCATATTTGGCTGCAATAAAACAACAAGACGGTGCAGCAATGAGTTTAGGCCGCGTTTCAACTTTTTTAGATATATATATCGAACGCGACATTAAAAATAAAACCCTAACCGAAGTCGAAGCACAAGAGTTAATAGACCATTTCATAATGAAACTAAGAATGGTTAGGTTCTTGCGTACCCAAGAATATAATAAACTATTCTCTGGCGACCCAACATGGGTTACCGAATGTATCGGAGGAATGGGTGAAGACGGCAGAACCATGGTAACAAAAACCAGTTTCCGGTTTTTACACACACTATATAATCTTGGACCTGCACCCGAGCCAAATCTGACAGTTCTTTGGAATACCCAATTACCCGAAAAATTTAAAAACTATTGCGCCCAAGCCTCTATCGACACAAATTCAATTCAATACGAAAGCGACGATCTTATGCGTAATTATTGGGGAGACGATTATGCGATTGCGTGTTGTGTTTCTGCTATGAGGGTTGGAAAGCAAATGCAATACTTTGGGGCAAGGGCTAACCTTGGAAAAGCATTACTCTATGCCATTAACGGCGGGCGTGATGAAATCAGTGGAGAGCAAATCAGCCCAAAATTTGAACCGATAACCGATGAATATCTAAACTTTGACGAGGTTATGTCTAAACTGGATACCACATTTGAATGGCTGGCATGTTTATACATGAGCACCCTTAACGTAATTCATTACATGCATGACAAATATAATTTCGAAAGTCTACAACTCGCACTGCACGATTCGGAAATCTTGCGAACCCAAGCCACAGGTATTGCCGGGCTGTCCGTTGTGGTGGATTCGCTTTCCGCGATAAAACATGCACGCGTCCATGTAATCCGAAACGAAAGTGGTCTGGCAATTGATTATGTGGTCGAGGGGGACTACCCCGCTTTTGGCAATAACGATCCGGAAATAAACGAACTGGCATCCACAATTGTGCAAAAATTTATGACAATGTTACAAAAACATCACACATACCGCGGCGCAACACCAACCATGTCTATATTAACAATTACATCCAATGTTATTTACGGTGAAAAAACCGGTGCAACACCATGCGGTAGAAAAAAGGGTGAACCATTCGCACCTGGTGCAAACCCAATTCACGGACGCGATAAAAAAGGTGCAATTGCGGCTATGGCATCTGTATCCAGTCTTCCTTATTCACACGCTAAAGATGGAATTTCATATACGTTCTCTATTACTCCAGAGGCACTTGGGAAATCAAAAGATTCGCGCGTCCAAAATCTTGTATCTATGCTGGATGGTTATGTTCGTGACAAAGGTCATCACATAAATGTGAACGTCTTTGACCGCGAGACATTGCTAGACGCAATGCAAAAACCCGAATTGTATTCACAACTAACTATTCGGGTCTCTGGTTATGCGGTCGAATTCACTAAACTCTCCCGTCAACACCAGTTAGAAGTAATTGCGCGAACTATTCACTGCAAGATGTGTTAATATTGGTTATGGAATTAATTGGCAGAATTCATTCAATTGAAACATGTGGAACAGTAGACGGTCCAGGTGTTCGTTATATAATTTTTACCCAGGGCTGCCCCCTTAGGTGTATTTATTGTCATAATGTGGATACGTGGAATGCGGGTTGCGACCGTGCAAAAAACATGTCTGTTAATGACATTGTAAATGATATTAAAAGATACAAATCATATATAGCGTCTGGAGGCATTACGCTAAGCGGAGGCGAACCTCTTTTGCAAAAAGATTTTGCAACGGAATTATTCAAGGCATGTCGCGCACAAGGTTTTCATACCGCACTGGATACCTCGGGTTATTGTGTAATAATTGACAAAGTAAAGGAATTACTTAGCCTAACAAACCTGGTTATCCTGGATATAAAGAGCATTGTTCCCGCAACATTCAAAAAAATTACCGGAAAAGAAATTTACCCTGTTATCGAATTCGCACAATATCTACACAAACAAAATATTCCAACATGGATTCGGCACGTTGTGGTGCCGGGTTACACAGACAACGATAATCATGCACATGAACTTGGAAAATTTATTGCGACACTTAAGAACGTAAATAAAATCGAGATTATTCCATTTCATCAACTGGGTGCACATAAATGGGTCGAGATGGGTTTGCACTATACCCTGAAAGATGTTAAAGAACCAACTATGCAACAAGTGGAAAATGTACGCCAGATACTAAGGCAGTATAACCCAACCTTGGAAATATAATAATATTTACGAATAAAAAACGCGAACTTTGTTCGCGCTGGAAAGACATCTCTGTTGTATTTTTTGGACATTAATGTTTTTGCCAATTATAGAATTATCTGACGATAATCCCTAGGTCATAAAAAAGGCGTCTTCGACGCGTTCTGACGAACGCCTATAATGCCTTTTTTGTGCCGTTTTGTTTGTTGCTGTCGCAACATCTAACTGAAAAATCTGACGATTTTTCCTGTGTCATAAAAAAAACGACTCGTGCGAGTCGTTTTTTAATCCAGTTTTATTTCTTATCCTTGTCGTCTTTCATTGCTTTTTTAACGTCATCCTTTGTTACCTGTCCAACATTCTTTCCTTCTTTCAGATCAGCAATGAAACTTCCTGTGTTGAATGTAACTTTTTGACGGTTTGCATCTACAAGTGCGGCTTTGATTGTTGCGTATTTCTTTCTAGAGTGAAGGAAGTAAAGAACCGCAAGCAATAAAAGAATTGGAATAATAACACTTGGCAAGATAATTGCAAGCAGTACCCCTGTGGTCATTCGGAATGTAACATTGCTGTCTAGACGGAACTGATGTCTTTCTAGCCAAGCCGCGTTAAGTATAACAGTTACAGAGTCACCTGATATAAAGACAGTGTCTCTTGGAAGACTGTTGATATCATAACCGTTAATTGTCCAGTTTCTGATTTGCCTTCCGCCTGGAACTGTAGCGGTCAGCACAACTTGTGAATTGATTGTCAGATCTTCTCTTTCATTAATAGAAAGGTACCCGCCAGAACCGTATGTCAAGTTACCTGTCAAGTCAAATTGTTCGCGTAGAAAGTTAATTGTAATTGTCCTTGAAATTACAATATTTTGAATTTCAAGACGGTATGGTGTTGCAATTACTACCTCGCCATCTCCGCTGCCACCAAATGAAAGAATTTCATGAAAGTCGTTCGCATCCGCATAAATTACGATGTTTGTACCTGCATCGAATACACGTTCGCTTGTCAGAATCCCATTTGCATAAACACGGAAGTGACCCATTCCTTGTGACAATCCACCAATCGCAACGTTAAGATTAAACACACGAACATAGTTTGCGTATATAACGAAACGCTCGCCAAGGTCGTCAAGGTTTCTTGAAATCACCTCAAGATCCAGTAACATGTTTGGTTCAAATGGAACAAGTGCATTTGTTGCATCTCTGATTGTAAAGTTTACAAATCTGTAATCATCTCTGTAAGATGCTGTGGTTGTTCCAATGTTATTCAATGTGTCACCAACGCGCAATCTATTATATTGATTTGCCGAATCATTTACCGTTGTTGTAAATCCACCAACGTTTCCTACACGATTTACTTGGCTTTCGCGCGCACGGAAGTCAATCTCAAATACACCAGGACCGAATTCAACTCTTACACTACGATCTTCGGTTATGCGAAGTTCGGCAACAAATCCTTCCCATGTTATGATGTTCTCTTCTGTGGTGGTTCCATCGAATCTTAATAGATCAAAGAATTGATTCGGAAGGGCTTCCACAATAACTGTAGAACCATATACAACGTTCAAGTTAAGTTGATTAAAGAAAATATTTGTCTCGCCTGTTATACCATCTACAACAGTTACATTAATGTTTCCGTTGGCTTCTTGACCCGCTGCTACCCCTACATTGACGTTAAATGTTGGCAAGTATTCTGCGATAATAACAATCCTTCCGTCTTGTGACAGATGACGTGCCAAGAATGCAGCATCAATATTGAACGTTAGGTTAAGTTGCGCGACGCCCACAGGTTGATACACAAAGTATGTTGTATTGTTCGGTCCGTTTACCTGGATTTTCCATGCAACAAGACGGTATATTCCAACATATGGCAATGCGACTGCATTCACGGTTGCGACTTCGCCAATTTCTACTGTTGTTTGGCTGGCAACCGTTACTGCGCCCGCAAGTACTGTATCTTCTTCTCCACGTAATGCACCAAATACCTCGAAGATATATTCATATGGTGCAAAGTTAACAACAATGGTCCAGTTCTGCATTATTGTAAGGTCGAACCCAACTGGAATATGTATACCATTAATTGGCGCAAACGTACCAACAGGTGTTCCAACTCCGTTGTATACTGTAAAATTTACGAATCTAAAATGCTCGTTTGGTGTTGCAACCATAGTAGTGATATCCCCGGAAGTTGGCAAACTAACACGACTACCTATGATTACGTTTCTTAGTGGCTCACCATCTATACTGATTTCAAATGTTCCGGCTCCTTCCATGCCTGCTGCCCCATCAATGTTAACCATGGTTGCAGTTGCTGCGTTTTGAACACGGATAAATATTTGACCTACTGTATCCCCCACCTGGGTCACGCTAAATGCGTGATCCAAAATAAATTGCTGGTCAAACAAATTTGAAAGAGATAATGTTTGTGTGTTTCCAATAATCACATATTCCGTAGAACCAGAAACACGTGCAAGCCAGTAGAAACCGATTGGCCATGCGCTTGCGGTTGTTAGATATCTATCATCATCCCCGATTCTGATTGATGTGATCGTGCTGATATTCCCACCATCGTTATATATAAATTGTGGGGTCGCAAAATTATCACTGAAAACCACGTTGTATTCTGCTGGACGGAATGTTGCCACAAATACTTGGTTAATTCCTGCTGTATTATTAAATGTGGCCTGTGCTGCGTAAGTTACACTGCTGTCTACATTATACCAGCCATCAAATATATATCCGACACGTGTTGGAAGACCTGGGAAACCATACATACCTTGGTATGGAAGCGTAACTGTTGGGTTTTCTTGTAATTCGGTGAAATAGAATTCTTCACCAACACCAAGACCAACCTCGAATGTGTAAGTGAAAATTGGGTTAATAAGCAAAGTGTTTATAAAAATCTGCCCGTTGCTGTCGAAAACAAATATGTTTTGACTTGCATTCGTGTTCACCTCATTAAGGAACGCCTGTTCTTGCATTTGGGTTGTTGTACGGCTTCCGCTGGTGGTAATTGTTGTACTTAATTGGTTGTTAATTAACAATCCGCCGAATTTTGTGCTGTTAAACCATGCATTTTGTATTGTAACAGTTGATGTATTTCTTGTTGCTACACCGCCCATACTTGCTCCGGTTGTTGCAGTAATTGGCGCATTATTGATGACATGTCTTATTGTGTGGTTCCCAGACCATGCAACACCGTGTATACCACCAATTTGGTCTCTTGCTGATATAACTGCCCCGTTGTTAACCGCAAATTCAATTGTTGATACAGATGATCCTTGTGAAAGTCCTATAATACCACCAGAATATCCCCAACTTCCATGGTTTGCTGTTATTGTCCCGTTGTTCATCGCACGTCTTATCGTTGTATTAACTGCACCACTGTGCCATGCATGTCCAAGTATACCCCCGACGAAATAACTTCCTGTTATATCTGCTCCGTTGAACACATCCTCCATAAAGTGAGTACCACTCTCTGCTTCACCAACAATTCCACCAAATGTGTGTGCGGTCGTGCTTCCAATAACTGTTTGTCTAATGATACCATCCATTACCATAATGTTTTCAATACGAGTCGATCCACGCACAACACCTGCAACCGTACCTACACGCGCCCCAGACGCAGATATATGAACATTTTCAAATCGTATATTTCTTACTGTAGCACCATTAATGATACCAAATAGACCCACGTTGGATGCACCGTTGATAGTCATATTACGTATTGTGAAATTTTGTCCATCAAAGGTATTATTAGTACCAAGCGTTGGAATAACTGTCCAGTTCCCCACCATATCGATGTCATTAACAAGGACAAAGTGCCTGCCGGCTACGTTTGCATAGGTACGTACAAGTCCATTCAATGTGGCTTGACTACCCACTCGGAATGGATCTGCCACTGTTCCTGTCCCTGAACCGTCTGGTCCGGTGAATGTTGCTGCAGCAACTTGTGCTTGGTCATTAATGCCACGGTTAAACCCACCGCCAATCAGCAATGCCCCCGCCCCAAACATAACTGCCGCAAAAAGTACACCTACGACAATTGAAGAACGTCTTATCCAGTTTTTCATATGCACCTCTTACTCCTTTCCTCTTTTATTTATCCATGTCTTCACGAAGTTTTTTCAACTGGTCCCCTTGACCCATACGCACAGAATTTGCTTGTCTCTTTGTTTCCAACTCTGCATATTGCTTTTTCTTTCTTGCATTAGAAACCATCATCCATGTAAGAGCAAGGACAAGAAGCGGAATAAAGATTAACGCAGCCAACATACCAAACATAAACGCACGGTTCATTGTGGTTGTAATTTCGTTACGGATTTCAAGTTGGTGCACAGCCAGCCAGTCACTTGTAAGTGTTAATCTTACTGTGTTTCCTTCTTGACGTATGTTACCAAATTGGTTGTAAATTTCGGCGATACTACGCTCGTTAATTCTCCAGTTAGAAAGTTCAAAACCGGATGTTGGATTGAATGTGATAACAACAGTATCATTAATTACTCTCACGTTTGTACCATATTCAACATCACCACGTGCGCCGCTAAGGTTCGCAGTGATATCCAGTTCAAGTTGCTCTTCCGCGAATACAATTGTGATGAATCTTAGACCATTTACCAATATAACAACGCTGTTTCCAGTCTGTTGATCTGTGTATTGATCCAATCCATCAAAACCAGAAAGTCTGAAAAAGTTTTCCGCAGTTGCTTCTATCATTATGTGTGTCCCCATTGCGAATGGGAATGTTCCGATTTCGTCGATTGTGAGACTTCCATTCTTTACCCAATTTCCGTTTTCCTGGGTCACAACAAATGCTTCGAATGAACCATTACCTGTTATATCAATTGTAACGGCATGAATTCTTGTAAATTGCGCAACAATTCTAAGTTGCCCGTTAAAAGTGTATAAGGTGATGAATGTTTGGTTAAACGCAATATCCACAAGCGAGCCAGTATTTGGATCAAGGAATCTACCAAGTGGTAATAGTTCCCCGTTCACATCTGCAAACCAACCAACAAATTCAAAAGCCTCGTCATCGTATGTTTTATTAATGTTTGTAATTGTTTGCCCCTCAACAAGGTCAGCAACCACAGATGTAGTAAAACCAAAGTCTGGATATTGCACCACATCAAATTCGTTTCCATTCATATCTACCGCGGCAATTTCAAGTTGGAATGCACGCAAAACAAATATCACATCAATATTTCTGGATGATGTCAATACGATTGTTATCAATGTTTGGCTTTGATTAATTTCGGATACAGTTGCGCCAAATACTTGGTCAACCGCATAAATCATGTTTGGCATCAATGCAATTCGGATTGTGCTGCCGTGGTCAAATTGACCCATCAATGGTTGGTTATGAAGTGTTCTACCCTCTGGTGTTACAACTGTTACACGTACATCTCCCATAGTTGTATCATTTATACTGATATTCATTGCATGTTGTCTTACGAAAATTGCAACAATTGTTATTTCGTTGTTTATGTCGGCATATCTTTCAAAGAAAGTTTCATTAAGATTATTGAATGCGATGACCGCGCCAATATTTCCACCTGGTGCCGAGAAATAGTCATACCTTTGTGCTATTTGGTTGAATATTCTTACGTTTAATACAGTGTTACTTACCAATCTGTACCCTGCCGCCGAAGATACGGTTATTGATGGAACATTATCACCCAAACCAATTGTGTGTACAGATGTATCAGATATAGCGGCAGATGGAACTGTACTGAAGTTACCTTCAACAGATATAAAGAAGTCTTCGTTACTAAACTCAATTCCTACCACCATTGCGCCACCTGCAACTATTGATGCGGATGGTATGGTTACCGTAGCGTGTGAAATACTTAAAAAATTGATACTGACCAAGACTGGTAACGCGTTCATTGTGACCGTTACATCATCGAATTCGCGGAAGTTGTTGGCAAAAATTTCCAAAACAATCGGTGTGTTGTGTGTGGCAGAAAATTGTCTTTGTGCACCAAACGTGGTGTTTACGCCGTCCACCATAACAGAACCAAAATCACGTTGCCCAAGTGTTACGGTATCCACCGTAAATGTCATCGGCGCAACGTTTTCGTATAATGCGCGGATTCGAATTGTATATACACCCGCATCATAAAATCCAAAGTTATTCATGAATGTCTCATCAAACAGATATACACCGTTATTATAGAAATTCAAGCGTTGTTCACCAAGAACCTCTTCACCAAGACCAATGTTTATCCAATTATTAATGTTGCCCGGGTTATTATATTCGCTGGCAAGCAATGCCATCCAACCCACAAAGTTATAGCCAACAACACCGCTGATACTGCTTCTTGCGAAACCATTTTGTCCGATTTGTGTTTGGGTTATTACGTCTGCCAATCCACCTGGACCGTGGAATGTAATTTCTTGGTTAATAGTAGAATCAACAAGTGGGCTGATTATAAACGGTTGTTGTGTCCATTGTGCATAAAGCGTTCTGTTGGAAATCAAGAATTCAAGATTCACATCGGCAAAATCATATGCGAAAACTTGACCTTCGCCATTTGCCATTGTATTCCAACTATTGAGTATAAATCCCCATCGTGTTGGCAGTTCAATCGTAGAAAAGTCAATTACCTCACCAACTGCCCAGTCATGTTCAACTATGGTTTCGTTTGATAAAAACGAGCCATTATTTGCGTTCAAGTTCAAAAACTGTCTTTGACCAGTTGTGACCAATTCAGGTCCATTAGGACCCAAGATAAATGGTGCAGGCAATTGTGCCCCATTAAGCAAATCCACGAAAGTTTGGCTGTTCATTTCTGCCGTTGTTCTTGGACCAGACCCAACAATGTTTGCAGCAGGAACCCCTTGCGCAGTTGGTCTACCTGGAAGTAGTGTGGAAGAAAAGTGAGTGTTTTGGATTAGCACTGTGTTTTGTCCTGTCCCTACGTTTCCTACGATACCACTAAGTACTGTCGACGTACCTGTTATACTTGCAATAACAACTGTGTTTCTGATTGTAATATGATTTGGTCCCGCACTATTGGCTGCAACCCAACCGATAACCCCACCATTGTGCGTCCCTGCCGAATTCAAACTACCACGTACCAAAGAATTTTCTATTATTATACTTCTGTGCGCAGCGTTTACAGTAGCACCAAGAATACCTGCAACAATATTACTTGTATTATTCTGTACCCCGCTAAAATAGGCGTTAGAAATTAAGACATTAATATTTTGTGATTCAGTGTTACCTATTATACCACCGGAACTGTTACCACCTCTGATATTTGCGTCTGTTACCGATACGTTTCTAATTTCAAGATTTAGCCTATCTATGTTGTTTATACCATTAACACGGAAACTGCCGAACAGACCACCGGTTCTACCTGTCGAAGCCGTTGGCCATCCAATTTGCGAATTTTCTATGTGAATATTTTCCATAATCATAGAAGACCCCGCAGGCAAAGTACCGGTCGGAAGCGCACCAACAACAGCAGTATAAAACGCACCAGAACTGATCTGTGCGTTCGTGAAAGTAACGTTTCTCATGGATCCATTAAAGTTAATAAACATGGCACGTTGTGTACCAGAGTTAACCGTAAGACCATTAATTGTAAATCCATTGCCTTCGAATATAGAATTCGCAGAGAAATTAGACATAGGTACCCAATTAGCACCACTTAGGTCAATGTTATTAATCAGCATAATATGCGTACCTTGCACAGTCTGTGCCGTAGTAAGTCGATTTATCAATGTTGCCCGCGTTCCCACCTGAAACGGATTGGCCGAGGTCCCAGTTCCCGCCCCATCAACCCACCCAGACATCGGTACCGCACCACCAGGTGCAGCCTGCGAATTGTCGATTCGGGTTTGCGGTACGACCAGCATCATAACACCCGCAAGCATGAATATCATACCCGCCAAAAATGCTATCGACGTTTTTCTGAAATTTTTCTTCATATGACCTCCGTTTTCATCCCTTGCTACTAGTATCTTTCGCGTATCAACGTATTATCCATCTGAAAGTAATTTTAATAGATAGTCCCGTCCAGGTGCCGGTTTATCGTCGCCACCTCCCCCTCCAAGACCAGGCAAAGTAAACGAAGAAGCAGGACCAGAAGACCCTCCACCACTACTGGATGGTGCTGGCGCAACATCACCGCTTGTATCTTGCATCAAAGGTTGCGGCGTTGGTGCAGGCGGTGGAGTAGATGGCGGTGCCTGAACAGGTGGTTGCGGTACTGGCGGAGAAGGCGGTGCCGCTTGTTGCATTTGCGGTGGTTGAGGTTGCATCATTTGAGGCTGTTGCATCTGCATATTTGGCATTCCCATCCCCATCGAAGGATAGTAAAAATTTTGATTGTGCATCGGATTATTAGGCATAAAGGGGGCGTTTTGCTGCATCCCCCCTGTATTAATTCCATTTGCCATAAGTCGCTGCATTCCAAAGGTTGTAATGATGCTTTCTATCTCTTGCAATTTACCCGAAAGATTCATAGAGAGCATGTCATTAACACTAGAACTTTGAATTGAATGTGCAAAGTGCTGGACTTGGGAAACAATGTTCATCAGTTCTCGGACAACGTTGAAATTATTCCCGAATGACATCTGTTGTTGGTCATTGGAAATGGTTTTCAACATATTGTCAAAAGAACCCAGTATCATTTATTCTCCCCAATTGTTTTTCTTATGTAGTGCTAGAGCCCTAGAACTGTCCTAGAAGGTGGAAACCCTTTGCGTTTGCGGTAACCGCATCTTGCTGGATAATTAAACGTGGGTCATTGAACAGTGTTCTTAGGTATTTTTCGTACTGAAGCGCACCACCACCAGTCAATATAATTCTGTAAAATTTTGTAAATTCAAGTCCAAGACCCATAACGGCCTCATATACACGTCTTGATTGAATTTCTTTGTGTTTTTCTGCAAGTTGTGCAAGATCGAATTTACCAAATGGTGTTTCCACAGTTGTACTTTCAAGAAGTGCAATGTCCAGTTGGTGAGAGTTCAATGCATAAATGTTGGCTTCTGGCATTTTGTCGTTAACGTCTTCCTGAAGGTTTGCAACGTAATCAGAAACCCCAATCTCGAAACCAAATGTGCCACGCACACGTGATTCTTCCAATACCGCAAGGTCGGTTGTTCCCCACCCAATATCCACAATAAGTGCACGCTGTGAAAGAAACTTTTGGTTAAGTGCTTGCTCTTTTTCGTCGTAAACAAAATTATAAAGCGTTCCCAATGGCTGCGGTACAACAATAACATCCACGATTTCAAATGTGATGTCCTCGACTTGGTCCCACTTTACGGATTTAATACTGAATTCACCAATAAGGTTCTTTTTAATTTCTTCTGCAATTGCTGCGTTCTTACTAAGCGAACTTGGAAGACCGGTTACCACGCGAATTTTTTCGTTGGTTCCAGGCTGAAGAACACCCGCAATACCAATAAGGGCTTCGATTCTGAATGCCTTGCTATTGTAACGTGCTTTCCCACGTCCACCAGAACCCATAGCAGACAGGTCACCTACCTCATAAACCTCTTTGTCCAAAACATACATTTGATAGTTCGTCTTGAAAGAATACACAAGACCTGCGTCGTTTATTTCACGCACGGTATTACGATATTCCTTGTGAACATCATTGTCCGTCCAAATTTTAATTGTCGAGTTCGCAACGTCAATACCAACCACCCTACTGAATGGCCTTCCTGCGTATGCGTCAACTTTTTGCTCTTTACCTTTTTTCTTAAGCATTTTAAATTTCCTCCTATTTATTTTTTTAAATGTTTTTTATAACATTACCGAAACTGTGTTGTTCCAGTTTTGCTCTGTTCCCAAGGTTGACACTGCAAACCCCTTTCTTTTTGTCATTGCCGAATATTGAAAATAATCCAGGCTTTGCAAAAAACTTGCTTTCGATCAAGTACACATCTTTTACCTTCTCGTTTTCATAACAAACAAGTGCAACATACAAGTTATCATCAGATTTTAGATGTTCGTTTGGAAACACCGCTTTTTTCTCTGCAAGATCATGCCCAACAACCAATAGGTCGCAAACCTTTTTGCTGTTTGCATCGTAAATGACATGATAGTTTACATTGGTTAATAAACTGTTCCCTGTTCTTGAACACAAAAAACCCAAGTCCTTAATTGCGTTTTTTCGTATTTCACTTACCGCACCATTAAGATCCTCGCGTGTCTTTTTAAGATCTTCTAGTTCTCTCAAAATTCCCTCCTTTGTTTTACTTGTTCTCTGGCTTCGGACCAAAATTGCGTGCATTAATATCTGCTTTTTGGGCAGCATTAATACGGTCTTGGTAATCTTTCGAATCAGCCTCTTTGCGCTCTTGCCTTGCCTTTTCATCGTCTTCGCGTTCTTGGAATACGCTTGCGGCAAGACTTGTGGATTCGGCATATTTTTCACGCTTAAGTGCTTTATTGGCTTTACGGGCATCTAATCCCTTGCTGATTCTTTTTTTGAATACTAAGAAATATAAAATAAGTCCAACCGCAACCAATACAATCCCACCAATCAACAATCCAAATAAAACCGGATTGTTCCACAGGCCAGACGCAAGTAAATTATTTAACATCTTTTGTTCCCCCTATATTCTTAATATATATCACTTGGCAAAAAAAATGTAAAACAAATTTTGTTCATTTTACAAAAAATCACCCTCCATGAACTATTTCATCGTCATCATCGTCGTATTCATCTTCGTTGCTTAGTTCATAATGCGTTTTAATCAATTTTCCATCAAAATTATATGTTGCAACTGTGCCTCGCACCTTGTCTTCTTCGTCATCCTTGCTAATGTCCATGTAACTTACCAACACGCTATCTTTAAGTACATATATTGTATTTAGTTTGGAAAAGCTGGTCGTGAACTCCTCGACCTTTAAACTTGGCTTGATTCTGCAAAATGATATTTGTGCCATAATATTCGGGTTATTTTTGTTATCACCTATTACCAAAAACATTGTGGGTGTTAATCGCCTAACACGTACATCTAATTTGGATGATAATTCAATAAGATTCCAAGCCTTTGCCTGGTGGTCATCACCATATATTATTTTATAATATTCTTCGTTAAAAAAATTAACTTTGCTAATTATTAATTTTTCGGTTTCACAGTACTTGTATATATATGATTTGAATTCTTTTTTAATTATTCTGTGTAATACATAAAAGTCGCCATCGATAGTATGCTCGCCACTCTCTGCGGGAGGTTTTTCCACAATCTTTATTTCTTTCTCCTCGACAAATACCTTACTCATCCTTATGGCAATCTCCTTAGTAACGCTTCGATGTCTCGTACACTCATTTGTTTTGCACAACCTTTCATGGCGTAGTTCATTGCCTCGTGCGCAAATTTCTCGTACTCGTTGTCTTTAATTTTTCCTTTTAGTGATGGTAATTGTATACCCACATCTTTAATCAATTTTTCAATCGTCTTCTTAACCGCAGTACCACTGCCACCCTTTCCTCCCAGCATTTTTACAACGCTATCAAAACGCTCTGGAGATGCATCGTAACAAAACGCACAAACTTCTGCACACACCATTGCAAGCGCAATGCCATATCGCATGCCAAATTTTGCCGCCAACACATCTGCTATTGCATGTACCGGACCGGTACACGAATAATTCGCCGCCAAGAACGAATTAATAGATGCCGCCGCCGCATGCTTGATCAATTCAATGTCTGCAGGTTTCGCAATAATCTTTTTGGAAAATTGGATGTAACTTTTCAGGGCTTGCTCTGCATATGCGTCACTGGTTGGATTTGCATATATAGAAACATATGCCATCATCGCGGTTGTAAAGCAATCAAACCCAAGCACCGCCCATAAATCTGGCGGCAGTCCCGTCATTAACATTGGGTCTATGTATGTTGCCTTTGGTATTAGATACGGGCTGATAAGCATCTTTTTTTCGTTGCTTTGCATAAAGGACGCGTAACTGGAAATCTCGTATCCGGCAGCCGGCATAATAGGAACAGTTATATGATAAATAACATTCGGCGTAATCCCTATCGGACCCATCGTTCCACCTGGGATATAATCATGCAAAAAACCACCATGGGTTAATAATAAACTGGTTAACCTGCCACAATCCATCACGGATTCAACACCGACGGATATTATGCAATCTATATTATTTCCGCTGGCAAAATTTAATACCGAATAAACACTGTGTTCCGTTAAATTGGTGGCTGCAATATTTGCATAAACATGTACATTGGTTTTAATAAGTGGCTTTATATGTTTTTCAAAAATTTCTAATGAATACTGGGTACCGGTTAAAACCAAAACATTTTTAAATGAATTAACGTCCAGTTCCTTTATAACCCCGACATCAAAATTTATCTTGGTTGCAAAACTTTGCTCCATTAATATATCCCCCACGTATATGGTTCACCTATTAATTAAAAATATCACAAAAGAGTACAAACACAAACATTTTGATAATGTTTTTTGTTTTTATCTATATATTTCGTTCGTCGTATTGTTCTTTTTGTGCGGATAAATCCATTCCAGCGGCTTTGGACAGGAAAACATTTCTGGTAGACAATTTTTCATCCAATTTCATCCGGGTATATCCATCCCCGTCACCAGGGAAAGAAGTTATAGTGGCGCCATTAATTTGATCCTCCATCCGAAGAAATAATGTAACCAAACCCTCGGTAAGATTGGTTTGTATTGCATCGTTTCTTCCGTCTAAATCAACCCTTTCGCTTCGCGCTTGATATCTTGCGGGTAAAAAATCTGGCGCCAATATATGGCGTACGCCAGATTCATGTGCCATAGATATAAACCGTGCTAAAGACAAAACATGTTTGGGCGGACAACCGCGATTCTTGCTGACATTGGTATTTACTCCGTTTACTGCTTTTTTAATTTCATCTGGTACATCTATACCATCAGTCATGTTGTGCACACCGTATACAACGGCAACTTTCTCACCCCCCCCCTCTTCTGATACACCATAGTACACAATTGGCAATGTATATCTGTCGCTGTTCTTTTCATTCTTTGATATTTGAAACTTTAGCGCGAACGGGGTTTCATACTTAACATCCAAATGTTGCCGCGTGGTATACAACAATAAATCATCTATCTGTTGTGGTTCCGCAAAACCATCGTATTCATGGAATGTTTTATCCGTTAAATATTGCGTTCGTCGATCAATATATCTCAGCAAGTTACCTGCGTCACTATTGGACATGTTAAACAACAAATTTTGTATTGCTGTGTCTTGCACCTTCTTTTCTCCACCCATCTGAACTCTCATTTTATGATGTAGACGGGTATACTCTATCTTAGTAAACTCGATTGCCTTAATGTGTTCCTGGATCGATTTATTAATCTTACATGCATGGTTAAAATCATTAATAACTAATTCTGAAAAAAGCGGATTAGCACTCGCATGGAAAACAAGTTGCTCGACAAGGTTGTTCGGATTATCCTCTCTCATTCAGTTATTATAACATAATATTTACCTCGCATAGAACTAAAAGAAAACCCACCTATTTAGTGGGTTCATCTTTTATTATGATTGGCTCCCCCGGCAGGATTTGAACCTGCGACCTACCGGTTAACAGCCGGTTGCTCTACCGCTGAGCTACAAGGGAATAACAACATTATTATATTAAATATTACCCCACAATGTCAAGTGGAAAATATACACAAAAGTTATTGTGCTGACTTCTCACTAACATCAACTTTATCTTTTTCTTTGTCATATATCGCAAGGACAATGTTTTTCAACTGTTTTTTTGTTTGGATATTTAACCGCTGGTAAAGCCATGCTTCATCCTTTTCCAATGTGCGGAGACTGGAATATATTATGTGGCCGTCATCCACCAGATAATATGGTAACCGCATAGGTTTTGGTTTCGCCGTATTCATGTCCTCGACCACCAGTTGTTTGTGTTCAACCTTTGGCATGATGCTTAGTGCCCCGCTGTTTTCAAATACCGCATATTCAATTTTGCTTAAATCAAAGTATCCCTTTTCACGTGCCTTTGCCATTAGGTCGTTTATGTCCATTTTACTTTTTTTCAATGATTTGTAATTTATCTTGCCCTCATATATAACCATAAGGGGTACACCCTTGATAAGTTTTTTAATCCGCCTCCCCTTTCGTTCCAAAAATATGATTAACAAATTAACCAAAAAGAAAAACGTCATTGCCGCCAAATAATGATAAAAAGGCGCATTGCCCGAATCAATCGCCCATTCCGCCGCGATGGAACTGACCGCTATGCCCAGCATATAGTCAATAACATCCAACTGGCCCATTTGTTTCTTTCCAAGTGTTTTGGACATTATAAAAAGATAAATCGCCGCGGATAACGAAAACACCAAAATACGAATAATACCCGTCATACACGATGATTATTGACATATTTGACAATCCAGCCTCAGTTCGAAATTAATCATACAGTCAATATATCCACGAAGATATTTAAGATAACCTTGCAACCCCTCGAAATCAAACGATATCATCGACTCTGGGAGGTAGCAATTTATGAATGCGTCAATATGCCGTATTTCTCTTTCAAATTCGACTAGTTGTTTTTTAAATTCATTTATTCTATTCATGACAGAATTATAATGTAACCAACAGAGACAAGTCAAACACTTTGCAACCAATAGGTACATAATAACGTATGGAAACATTTGCAAAAATAATCAAAGAATTAAGAGATGAAAAAGGGATGAATAAATCACAACTTGCAAGAGCATTAGGCTTAAGTCATACAGTAATTATTAATTGGGAAAATGGTTCAAAGGCGCCAAGCATCTTTACATTCATTGAACTGGCAAAATATTTTGGTGTGACGATTGATTATCTTGTTGGCTTGGAAAAATAATTTTAATGCTTGTTGGTGCTCGGGATCGGACTTGAACCGATACGGGGTTGCCCCCGAGGGATTTTAAGTCCCTTGTGTCTGCCTATTCCACCACCCGAGCATGCAGATATTATATATTAAAACTTTGACTTCCGCAAGTTTATACGAGTAATTTCTGGTTATGTCTCCATTGCAATTTCAATCTCGGCAATTAATTGTAAATGATGCTGGGTCAATGTTTTGCTTGTTTTAAGATGTTTAAGTATATTGATGGTTTCCGCGAACTTTCTAAGACGTTTTTCTGGTTTAAAAATCTCTGGACTCATGTCTCTAATATTATCCAATCTATCCGCCAATTTTATTAACAACGCATATGGTGTCAACAATTTCATTTTACCCGCCAAATATTTTTCTTTGCCGTAATAATCACTTGCAAATGGCGCACTGGATAATTCCAAAACTGTGCTGGAAACCTCTTGTCCAAAATGATCTTCTATTTCTTTTGGCGATGTGTATGTGTCTTCCACGGTATCATGCAAATATGCAGACGCCATCAATATGTCAAGTCCGCTTGAATCTGGTTTTGTTCTTTTAATAATCTCGGCAACCCGTATCGGATGATTTACATATGGCTCGCCGGTTTTCCTAATTTGACCATTATGTTTAATTTTCGCAAACCATTTTGCTTTTTCAATGTCTACCATATACAATGGTATACTACACACCTGTTAAAGTCAATATTTAAACAGAAATAAATCATGCATCGAGGTACAATTATTTAATTGGCGCAACATCAAAGCATTGTGTCTTGACAAGACCAAAATCACTTTGGAATTCTTTTTTGCCTGTTTGTTTTATTTGCAATGTATTTTTGAATAATAAAATTTCATTTTCCGCGATTGGATCGTTTTCTTTTGGAATGGCGGCGAAAGATGTGCCCTTGCCGACCCCAGATCCATTCCCAAGTCACAAAGCTGATTGTGGAATTGGATTGATTCACAATATTGCAAGAACTTCTGCTAGGTAAATAATTCGGTTATCCTTGGATTTGGCAATTTATCAGATAATTTGTTTATCATTCTGTAAGCTATGCTGGCATAAATTTGCAGGGCTTGTTTTTCCTGCTGAGAATATGTGCATTGCTTTTTAAGTTTATTAAACAAGGCGGTTTGTTGCATCGTGTATTATAACATTTTTACCCTCGTTATTTCAAGACTCAATTAATTAAACTTTACTCACCCTTTATTTATTTGTGATTCAGGTTTCCCTTGTACCGCCAACCGTGTAAATTTCCCAGAAGCCCTGTCGGATTCATCATATACCCATTCAGGTGGTTCATATCCGGCCTCGACAAGTTTAAATACCTCATCTAAATCTTGTGTAAGATCCCAACCCTCTCTACCCGTTTCCAACGTATACCTCATGACATCTTTTAATACTTCTGGCGGCAAGTCATTCCAATTTTTTAAATCATCCTTAACGTTTTTTATACCGTCTAGCTGATGATAGTTTACTTCTGGTGTTTTATCAAAATCTGATGTACTGCCAGCCCCTTGCCAATAAGCCGCAGAAACAAGATCAGCCTTCGAATGTTTTTTTGCAATAAAGAACAATGCCAACAAAGCTACTTTACCTCTTGGTATTCCAAAACTTTTACCCTTTAATCTTGGGTCATCATTAATAACTTTTATGTATCTGTCTTGAATTTCTTGAACACTGTATCCCATTTACTGTACCACCTCTTTGTCGTTGTTTTTATCAATATTTTTTATATTTTTGTATTCTCGTGCCATCATTCCATACAAAGCCTTTTGGGCACGCCGTAAATCATCTCTGCCCAATTCACCAAGGGTATTACGTGAAGAAAACTGATTACCATCTATCCATTTCTGCGCCCTGGCAAGTTCATCGTCCAACATTGTTACAATATTCCCGTCTTTGCCTATTTCAATTGTTTTACAAGGTACAGCCTCGCCCTCACCCGCTTTTTCCGTTGGAAAGCTTGAAAACCATCCTACCACGTAAGATGGATATCTCATCCAGAACCTCGTCGCTGTCAAATTTGAAACATCTTCCCCATTTTGTACTCTCTGATTAATTAATTCCCAATTGAGATCATCACCCCGAAAATGACTAGCCCCGTAATCAATTTGGTCCGTCCGAGATATTTCCAAATCATCGCTAGTAGGCACTCTGCTTTGCATTAATGCGTTAATTACGGATTCGTTGTCAAACGTTGTGATTTGTTTTATAACATCTTCCCCGACACGCCCATCTCTTATGTCTTTTTGTAACTGGTGTAACATAACTTTTGTGCCAATGCTATGTACACCTAGTGCAATTTTATCGCCGATAAAGTACCCAAGTTTGGCAATTGAATTCATATAGCCCTCCGACTGTTAAATTCCCCAATGTATATAATTTTTAATTTTGGAGGCACCGCCCGGAATATCCGCGCGATGCGCGTTTGACACTAAGGTAAGATATACTTGTCCGCAATGCGGACGGGTCATCAAACCGTGGAAGCGTGTCTTGGAGGCACCGCCCGGAATCGAACCGGGGATAGAGGTTTTGCAGACCTCGGCCTTACCGCTTGGCGACGGTGCCGGAATGTATATGACGGTCGCGTCGCATTGGATAATAATCCTAATGCGGCACGGATGTACCGCTTGGCGACGGTGCCATATATGATATTATACGTCTTTGCGGGTTAAAAGTCAACTTGGATATTACCAACCACGTTTTTTACCAATAATGACCACAGAGGCAATAGCACCACCTGCGACCACGATAATAATAATTGTTACCATAATTTGCACCCAATTTGATTCGTCGCCATTATAACCGTTCGGTTTGTATTCAGGTGGATATGGGGTGAAATTCTCGTCCACAATCCATACCGCATGAATGGTAAGGTTTTCACCAACCACAAGTGGAAAATCTATCCTTACACCCTGCGCGCTTTCCCAGTGACTAAGAGTATATCCGTCTCGATTAATTACATGTGCTGTGACCGTTTCACCAATAAGAATCGTTGATGTATGTACCCTTACGTCTTGTGAATAGAATTGGATCGTAAATGTCGCATAACCAACCCAGCCTGCAGTTAAAGTTATTGTGTCACCAGCGTTTGCAATTACAAAGTAGTTATCTGCAACGCGTCCACCATTTTCATCAAATATTTGTACACCATTATGATAAAACCCTGTAAAGTTAAATCCAGGCCGCACCAAAGCATGCACAACATTCAACGGCAAAGATTCACCGGTGGAATATGTAATTTGGTTGGGAACGCTTCCCGTAACACTTGCGTGACCGGATTCAAAAGCAACAATCCCCGCATTCGCCGTCCACATTGTGTTGAATGTGATGCTCCCAGTTATTTCCATATTTATCCAGTCATCAACACGCACACCAGGAATCAATTCGTTCTCCCAACCATAGAACGTAAACCCCGTTCGTGTAGGTGGTGTAGGCAATAAAACACGCCCATGTATATGTTGAATATTTTGGACGGAAACTGTCTGGTTATTCCAAACAAAAGACACAGTGTGGCGCGGAAACGTGGGCGAGTCACTTGTAACCCAGGTACTTGCAATATTTATGTAATCCACCGGTAACTGATTACGGCGCGCGTTAAGTTGTTCCAGCAAACTGCCCTCTCCTGTTCCGACACTCCAAATAATATCTCTCACCAAATTAGCAGTACCATATGAAACAAAATCAAAATCCCATGTTACCAATGACGGAAAAATTGCAGCCCCCTCGAGACCAAAGACACTGGTAACGATTATATCTCCGCGTGCAAAAGTACAATTTCCAATAATTTGATATGCGCCTGTGTTCGTACCAAGATTAAACACATTATCCAAAACAACTATGGTTTCGTTAATTGACATCTCGCCTATTATATTTGCATGGAAGTTGCTATTGATAAATTGAGTTTGTATATTCCCTTTATTATAACTGTTAATTATTTTAACGCCAATTTGATTGTTTTGACCAATTATGGTGGCAACCAGCCCGCCGATGGTTTGTACGCTACCCGCAACAACATTTCCATAGTTTGCAACGTTTATAAGGGTTGTGTTTGTTGCGATTCCAATAATACCTCCAACATGTACATTCATGGGGGAAATCATGATTTGATTTGCGCGATTGGTTACATTCACAAAAGTAGAGTTTACCGCACGACCCGCCACCGAGGCACGAAATTGCTGCAACCCTGCAATATCTGTTGTCCAAGTTGTTATGTTTCCTTCGACTATTAAATTAGATATATTTGCGTCAACAACACTTCCAAAAACACCGAACAGTGCCGCGCCTTCGACAATTGCATTCAAAGTTGAAGGCAGTGTTATCGTAAAGCCATTGCCATTAAATGTTCCACTGAATGGCAGGTTCTGTGTACCGATTGCTGTCCATGGACTTGTAGACAAATCTATGTGGGTCATAAGGCGAAAATATTGTGTGGCAAAGTTATCACCATGTATATTTACCCGTTGTGCCAGGTGTTCTAATTCCACCCTGTCATAAATGCGAAAGGGGTCGCCGCTTGTCCCCTGTCCCGCCCATGCATTGCTCCCAGCAGAAGCCACGGTGTTTACACCAATGTTCAAAAATAAAATCCCCGTGACGGCAAATGTCGTCAGAGTGCAAAAAAATAATACTTTCTTTAGTTTCATGATATTTACTGAAGCATAAACATAATCCTAATTGATGTCAAATACAAAACCCCCTAGTGGGGGTTTTAATAACTCTGGATGATTTAATTACTTGTCACCAAAATCGATAAATTCATTTGGATCGATTCGTGTACCATCTTGCAGAACTTCAACACGGACGTGTGGTGTGGTTGTGAATTCAACCGTGCTTGTGGTACCGACTGTTCCAATCTTTTGACCCTTTTCCACACGGTCGCCTGGATTCACAGCCGTATCACGGGCAAGTGACTTGAATACTGTGGACAATCCATTTTCGTGATCAACAATAACGGTGGTTCCATAAATTGTGTTACGCACGCTTTGCACACGACCAGCGAATGTAGAGACTACTCTAGTACCTTCAACTGCGCCAATTGCAATTGCCCTGTGACTGCGCCATTGTCTTAGGGTCGCGTTGTACTGCAAATCAACATCACAGAACCCTTTTAACATGGTAAAGTCTCCATCAATCGGCAATCCAAATACAATTGGATCCGGTCCACCTACTGGTGGGTCGTCCTCCTCCTCTGGTGGGCGCGGCTGAGCCAAACTGAGCGCCGTAAAAGTAATTGCCACCGTCAGCATTAGTATAATCAGCAAGGCCGATATCCCTACCGCCCTTGACCTTAGTTTTTCTTGTCGTGATGCCACCCGTACTTTGTTTGTGGTTGTTGTCATTTAAGAATTACCTCCTTAGAAGGAATTTTTGACAACAATATTATTATATATACATTATTTAATGGTGTTTTCGTCTTCCGCTTCGTCTTGCATAATTTGTTCAATTACATTATCAATTATTTGGTCAATTTTACATTCTCCTGTAATTGCTTGTTTGTTTTCCACAATCGCCCAATTCTCCACAAAATTAATTGCAAATACAATTATCAAGGCGACGATTATCAACTGCACCTGGAACAGTGCGACAAAACCCATCATAAAGAACGTCACCACCAAGCATGCGGCACTGATAGCCAGTAATACAAAATGCGGAATTGTATAGCCGTGCTTTTTCTGTTTAACGATTAACATCGTACCCAATAAAATTGTACCAAGTACACCAAAGGTTGCGGCGGTCATCATGTGGACAAATCCCTCCCATGGCGATGTTCCGTTTATCAATGCCTGAGCAATCATTCCGGCGGATGCAATCATCAACGTCCAATCAAATAGCCTGCTTCTGATTCCCAACTTCTCGGCAAATAACTTGAAATTAAGATATACCGCAAATGCCGTGGTTATACCCCATAAAATGAACCATGTTGGGTTCGCGCGGCCTATGGAACTCATTGTAATGGTTGTGGGGTTGTAACTGATGAACTGTACCACTGTTAGAATCAATGATAAAAATATAAGCCCAATAAGACACATACTTTTAATTCTTTCATTTTTTGCAATTGCTTTTAACACAGCACACTCCCCTTTTGTTAATATGGTTATATTTAACACAAAAAATTATGGATTGCAACATTTTGACCATACCCCTCTTCAATATTGATTTAATAATTGCTTTGTAGTAAAATAACTCATGGATAAAAAGAAAAATTTTTCAGGCCGCCAGATAAGTTCTGTTGTAAACAAATATCACAAACCATCTGTCTCAAAACACGATGACCTTTTAAAAAATCCATTATCAAACACCGATGCATTGATGCGTAGTTTCAATGGATGGCAATTTTTATTTACCCAAAGGGGTTACAGCGAACAAACAATCTTGGACCAAGAGGCTCTTGAAATTGCCATCCGCGAAATTATCGAGGACGACTCGGACCGCGAAATACAAATTTCTGGAACTGCGAGATTCTTCTTTGAAAAAGCAAAAATATTATTCGAATATTGCAAAGAAAATAACAAGATGGCAGCAGCATTCACAAACCCAAATCTTAGAAAAGCATACAAAGCATATACATTACTTGCAAAACAACACAAAGATTTACTTAAAAGACCCCACCGCCATTCATCCTGGGACAGGACAATCAGATAATTTTTTTCAACCAAATTCGAATGCGGCATTGTCACTGGTAATATCAAATATGATTTTTTCATTTTTGCCTTTACCCATTGTGAATTTATAATGCACGTTTATTATTATACTTTCTTTAATCTTTCTGCTCATTTTCCCGCGTATTGGTGCAAATAATTCGTTCATGTTTTCATCCGGGTTTTGTGCGGTTATTTCCAATAACATTCTACGCCTGCCCCACCCTTGCCGGACCACCAACTTGTCTTTGGCAAAAGCCCGTACCCGCGCACCACGATAGGTCGCAAGACGATACTCGCGTCCATCAATATGTATAATACAAATCTTGCCCCGAAATCGTATGCCCATGTATGGAATCCGCGCACACATTGCCACGACGGAAATGTTTGGATGTTCCGTAAACGAATTACATTGCGTCCAAAGATATTTACTTGGAAAAGACTTCCCGCTGTCGCCCTCTATATATCCATCTGCCTCATTATAAATATGTTCGTGTTCATCAATTTGGAATATGCCTGTAATCCTGTGATTCATACTGACAACCCTGTGGCGGCATTCCATAAATGGCAGAAACCTAAACGGCCCCATCGCATCGTATTTTATTTTGGAAAAGGTGCTGAATTTTAAATCACACTTTATTTTTACATTCCCATCGTCCAAATTCAATTTCATGCCATCACAATCAACTTTGTTATTCCCGATACTAACGCAGAAACTTTTACGATTTACTGTAAAGTCCCCATATCCAAATCCAAACCAAAATGCTTTGTCTTTTGTTATTATCTGTATAAACGAAGATCTTTCCCGCTTATTTGCGTTCTTGCCAAATATCACCGCCACGACAAAATCATTGTCCACACATTTTACATAATAACCGTCAAAGCCTTTCTTCATTAAGAATTAATATTCACAATGTATTAGAAGAATACTATTTCTTAATCTTGTTTTACCATTTCTTCAACTTCTTCAGCTTTTCGTGCGAGAATTTTCTCATTTTCACTTCTGACTTTAAAAACGGTTTTGATGTCTTGGCTTGCACCTTTCAAGAGAACATTTATTAACACTTCCTCAACGATAACAATTACTAGCGTAACAATAACAAATATTAACCAGCCAGTGAACCAAGCAGCAGGTCCGGCAAAAAAATATAATATTGGGGTAAGGAATAACAAGAATCCAAGCAACTTCATTGCGTATGTGTGCAACAACAACGAATTCTCTTTATGTTTAAGTTGAGCAAACACACCACTGGCGATCTTGAACCCAAGACCAGCAAGAAACACGGGGTAAACCCATCCACCAACACTCATAATTGGAATAAAAATTACAAATGAAACTATGACCATAGCCATGTCGGCAATACCATCCAATGTTGCACCAACATCGCTTTGCCCGCCCTTGATACTGCGTGCAATTGTTCCGTCTATAATGTCTGTGAAACCACCAAGAGCAAATATTATTATCGTTACGATTGCCAAAGTACTACTTGATGAAAAAGGATGATCACCAAACAAAATGACAAGAAATAACGGAATCAACGCTACTGCTGTCACTATTCGATAGACGCCCAAGATATTGGGAATATGTCTAAGTTTCATGATTGCCCCCTGTTTTTCACATAGTAAAGAATCCCAACAAAAACGATCTAAGCCGAACCAAGAGTTCATTTTAGACCGCTGATGGCGGAGAGCGAGGGATTCGAACCCCCGTGAGCTTTCACTCCAACGGTTTTCAAGACCGCCCCGTTATGACCACTTCGGTAGCTCTCCAATATTTTGATACAACAATATTATACACCAGCAAAAAAAAATATTCAAGAGAAAAATGGTTATAGACATGGTTGGCTTTTGAATGATATAATGCTTTGCATGGAAGGGTGTCGGAGAGGTCGAACGAGCTCGCTTGGAAAGCGAGTATAGTGCAAACTATCGCAGGTTCAAATCCTGTCCCTTCCGCCAAGTGCGGCCTAATTTGAACTCTTGGTTTTGATTGGATCGCTTTTTAAAAAGCCTATGTGATATAATGAATCATGGCTACAATGCGATTTAATCAAGGTGTATATGATAATCTTTTGGACTTATTACCAAAGAGACCTATTCCCCAGCATGAACGTAAAGAAAAGTATTCTTTGGGGTTTGGATTAAAAATGAACGGGTCTGTTCATTTGCTTAAAACAATTAATCTCGATGATGCTAACGCCACACATAGTGGACTTAATGTAGATGGTGCGAACCTTGTTAGATTAATTCAAGCGGAATTGGAAAAAGCAACAAATGGCACTTATCGGCAAAGGTTGGGTGTAGATAGTTTCGATACGATAGTATTGACCCATTCACACCCGTTTGATGAAAATTCCCCAAACAGAGATTTCCATAAACAATTTTCTCATACTGATAATGAGTTTTCCATAAACAACATGTTCGATACTCTAAAAGAAAATGGACTTGATTATTGCGATATGATTGTAAATTGGGAGGGCGAAAGTTTCGCTAGAAAATGGAAAGAGAATGAACAAACAGGGTTAGTAATTCCTGAACAAATGGATGTTGACCTTTCAAGAAATGTTGTCTACGAACCAAGAACGGGTTTGAATGTTGCAAAAATGTCCCGAGAACAAAAAATTGATTTATTTTCAGATAGTGATTTTGCGGAACTTACACCGCAAGAAATAGAGCAACTAATTGATGAGATGGAAAGTCACGGTAATGAGAACGAAACACAAAGTATTGACCAACTCATGGAAACATTAAGCGCTGATGAATTAGTAATAGTTGAAAAAGAATTACAGAAAAACCCTAGCATCACTTTGGATATGTTAATTGCTGAACTTATGAAGCCAACAAGATTTATTGACAAAATAAAGCATGGGCTAGAGAATGTAAGCAAAAAGTTCTCTGGTCGTGAAGTTACAAACTAATGTTATACACGAAATACAACAATACCAAAAACCCCTTGTACATTAACGCATAAAGTTCTATTATCAAGTGGATTGTCTGTATTCGATTTAGAATACCTGCTCTCCTCCATAGAACGTCTCCCATTTGTAAGCATATATTGCGCTTGCGGTGGGAGATTTTTATTGCGGTATGCTTACTTTATTGTTACGAACCCTTTTTCCCGCCTGAGAATATTGCTATTTGTCGGTAATCATGCTAAGATATTTCTATCATGAGGAGGTGAACAATGTCACAATTTGTTATTAGAGTGCCAAAGTTAAAAGTACCTAGTGCAATGCATTTTGACAAACGCCATGTTTATGGTAAAAGGCCACTTCTTAGTGTCGCGGGTGAAGGTATACAAAACTTTTTTAAGAAAGAAAAACCCGAACCTGTTGACATTGCAGAAGATTGGGAAGTTGACAGACCGCTACGGTTTGACCTTAAAAAAGGATTGGCCTATCCACACGCAAATGGAAGGTATGAGTATGTCGAAACTAGGCAAAGTCATCCAGCCGACGCGGAATCATTTATCGGAGACGGTCGTTAGTTCGGCTTTGTCTGATACCTTACTACTGGACTCGGCAGGAGTTGCTAAAACCCCCGAGTTCACAAGATTGTAATTCGTGAACCACTACTGAACCGATTACCCACCCATTGAACCGTTTTCCCGCAGGTTTATGCTTACTTTTATGTTACGATAGACAACTGCGGTCTAAAACGAACTATAACTTTGGAGGTCTATCAAATGGACAAGAAGAAAACATCAGTTGCTTTTACCAAAAGAATAAGTCCTATGGATTTCGAAAGAATTAGGCGAACTCCAAGTACTACAGAGAAGAAGCGAAGTCGCTACTAAGCCGATTTGCCTACTCTCTTAAATCAAGACAAAAGCAAATCGAAAAAACTTGATGCTCTCTATTTTAGAGACCTCCCATTCCTATAATGATGTTCTAACTCTGGACAAATTTTTGCTGCGAAAAGAAATCCTTGCCATAGCAAATGGTATGATACAATTCCATTAAAGGAGTAAGCGCGTCTATGAATAGCCAATATCATTCAACAAAATTCGAAGGCATAGCAAAATTTGACTATTCAAATAATAATGGTATATACCGCATCGGCGAGGGAGAGTATCTTTTCGATCTAAAGTTTTCAAAAGCAAGCAATACCAGTATTCATGTTTACAGTGACTCGCCTTCTGTTAAAACTGTTGCCTTGGTAAAAGATGTGTCTGATATTAACATGATAAGGGATACATCAATTTATGATTCGTCATCAAGAACAAGAGCCCCATCATTGAATCAAATTGTCGTTCTTCAGAACATTAATGGTTATTTTGCCGCAATTAAAATACTATCATTAAAAGACGACACACGTGGTGACTTAAATGACGAAGTTGAATTTGAATATGTAATTCAAATCAATGGCTCGTCAGATTTTACAAACGGGAATTCAAAGCCCAAAATAAAGAAACGCAAACAGGAAATTAAAACCGAAAAAGAAACCGATAAAATCAATAATCTACAAGTCAATTCTGTTACCATAGCAACCAGAAAAGATAAGAAAGTTTTATGGAATATAATTGTACCGCTTTCAATAACTATCATCGGGGGCACTATCGCGGGAATAATTGTGTGGATCATTACCTAGTTTTTTTAAACTACCTACTCGGCAAGCGTTCATAAACAGATTTCAAATCATTCAATTTTGGCTGGACGTATACATCCCCATCGTTAGTAAGCACAACCAATGACCCGCGGATTGTACGACCGCTCTGCAAACGTTTTTCGATGTTTTTATGATCTGCGTGAAATGCAAATGCCTTAATATCGTCTAGGTTAAGTTCCTGTGCTCCGTGCCACCATTGTTCCCAAATATGGTCACCATCAATTTCTTTGGGTTGCAGCCATCTTGGCGGGTTTCTGGATTCAATTACCTGGATAATATCACCGCGAACTTTTTCATCTTTTATTTTTACAACCTTTCCCAAATTGATTCCATTATACGTCAATGTAACAAGATTCCGCGGCATAGTTATAATAAAGAAAATATCAACAGCATGAAGAATCGGGAAAATCATCACCGTCCACCCCGCAAAGAAAACCCAGTACAGTACGGTAGAGACCGTTCCGTCCCCCAAAAAGCCAAAGACATAATCTTCGATCCAATCTCGGAAAACAATAAGAATCACATACATCGCAACATAAAGTGTCAGCGGTAGCACCGTATGCCAAATTCTTTGGCGTATTCCAATAACTTCGTCCATGTGTTCAATATATCACATATTTGTTAATAATCAAGTTATGCGAAAACTTTTTGAACTTATCGTAATTACTGTGTTCATATTTGCTTTGATTGCTTATTTTGGGTAAATTTTTTTATTAATTTTCAGATTTCTCTCGTCCACCCCATTTGGTGGTGACTCTTTCCCACTCTGTTATTGCTGCTTTATCTTTTTCTGGGTCAAGTTCTATACCATATCTTGCAAATGCTTCCTTAAAAAGTTCATCAAGGAAGAAATTCTTTTTATCCCCAAACCCCGAAAATTGAATTTCGCCGCTTTTTAATTGCGCATCTACCTTGATTGCTAAATTCTTTTTTAATTCTGCGTATTCAGCCGCAACGGATGGAAATTCTGTTAAATAATCACGTGCCGCCATCGTTCTGTTCCATTTCTCGGTTCCAACCACACAAATATGTGCGTTGACAAAAGTTTGTTCACCGTCTTGTGCCATCATAAAAATATTGCCTGGTAAGAACTGTTTTTCAATCTTCTCAGTTGTCAATCCATTGATTGTATATCCAGCATCGGCAGCCGCAATAGCGTTAGCAACCCCCTCCATTTGCTTTGGATCCTTGATCCCAATATAAATGTCAATTATAGGTTTGGCTGCCAATCCTTTTACTGCTGTACTTCCAACGTGCTCTATTCTCGTTTCGTGTCCAGCCAAAATTTCTTTTAACTCGGCAATAAACGTCTGGGCATCTATTTCCCAATGTGGATCATGTTCCGCTATTTCGACGGATTTTTTCTTCATTCCTAGCATGAGTTTTATACTTTAACATAATTGAACCAATCTTTGCAATATGCGTGACAAAATTATTACTTGTGCTAAGATGTTTAATGATCTATTTTTTACGACACGGACAAACAGATTGGAATCTGCAACACAAATTACAGGGTTCTGTGGATACCCCGTTGAATGAAACAGGTATTTCCCAGGCACATAAAGCCAAAGGGGATTTAAAAGATGTTGAATTCGACATGTGTTTCTCCAGTCCTTTGCAACGTGCCAAGAAAACCGCCGAGGTTATTTTCGGCGACAAAGTTATTACTGACGAAAGAATAATTGAAAGAAACTTTGGCGTAATGGAAGGCGAAGTTTTTCATAATTTTGATGATGTTTGGAATTTACCACACAATGTAAAATTTGAAAATGGCGAGAGCGCAAATGATGTCAAAGTACGCGCATTTGATTTTATAGACGAAATGCGGGCGAAATACAAGAACAAGACAGTCCTGGTTGTATGTCATGGCGGCATTATGCGCGTCATTCAAAGTTATTTTATAAAAGACTTTGACGGGGATTATACAAACATCCCTGTTCCAAATAATTGCGAAGCATTGATTTATGACCTAAGAAAAATATCCGCCTGTGGCGTTTAACACTAATGAAGAAATATAACTATGCGCGTTAACGCGCATGAGTTATCGTTAGATTTTTCGATAATTGGCAAATACATTAATGTCCAAAAAATGCTACTGGGATATATTTTTAACGCGAACTTGTTCGCATTTTTTATGACTTAAACGAATAAGATTGCACAAACTATGCCTTAGTGAAAAGATTTTTGAATGTTACGTTTTTTGTGTATCTCGCCTGTGTCTTGGCGTTTATTGGTGTTGCGATTTATGTGTGGATTACAAAGTCTGGTGATATGCGAACCAAGATGTTATTAATGTTACTCGGTGGGCTTGCATTTTTGCATTTGACAATTATTGTCTCCATAATATTTCGGATAAAATTACCCGCATATTTACATATATATATCTTTCTTATGGTGGTTGCCAGTATTATACTTGGCAAGATTTTTAAATTATACGAAAATAACGAAATATTTGATAAAGCCCTTCACGGTGCAAGTGGAGCCGTATTAACCATGCTTGGATTTACAATTGGTTTTTTATTGGCAGGCAACAAGTTTCGCACGTTCCCCCTTTTGTTTATAACTATATTTGCTTTTTGTTTTTCGTTATCATTGGCACTGGTTTGGGAGGTCTTTGAATTTTCCGTAGATTCGTTGGTCAGTGGTCAAAATATGCAACGTTGGGCGGATCGCAACACAAATTCCGCCCCATACGAAAGCGGTCTGGTAGACACAATGTGGGATTCCATTTCGCATATATTAGGTGCTATTTTGATTACAATTGCGGGGTTCTTTTATTTTAAAAAACATCCAGACGCGGAATGGCATTTAATTGAAAAGAAGCCCCGAAAGGCTTCTGAAGATTAAATATTCGCGGTTGGTGGAATCAACCTTAAAATAGTACTGGAATAATCATCAAACAACACATCCACGAACATGCCCACGCGCGGGATATTTGGGTCGATAACAGTTTGCTGGTTTGGTTGTAAATTTTTCGGACCCACACGGTCTATTATTCTGGCGGAACGCGTTACCAATTGTCCATCCATATCCTCGAACGTATATGTGACGTTATAATACCAACCGGTTTCCTCGACCAGACTTTGACGTGTCTGCCACCATCTACGGTTTGCACCGAATAGAATAAACTCGTGCCTGAATCTTTTTACCGTGCCTCGTGTTACCATGCCATTTTGTCTAAGGCGGCCTAAGCGGTATTCAAAATATGCCGCACGTGAAAGACGCATTGCACCAATAAAAGTAAAAATAAACCCAAATGCAAGCAATATCAACGGAAGGTAAATTTCCAACCATGGGTTTTGACTATCACCAAAGAAATTCGCCCAAACAAAAATGCCAAGCGAAAATGCCAAAATGACCGCGCCCACCATCGTAAATCGAAAACCCGCACGTCTTACCATGCCATAATTTTCAATTGATGCACCATGTTGTGCAGGATTAAATGGTACCATCCTTTATTTCCCCCTTAATTTTTCCATTAATATTATACTAAAAAATGGGGTCAAAAGTCAATATACACCGGACAATTACTTGATTAATTTCATCCCGCCGAGGTATTTTTGTAGTGCCGATGGTACATTTACAGTGCCGTCGGCATTTTGGAATTGTTCGACGATTGCGGGGAGAAGACGACTGGTTGCTAGGCCGCTGGCGTTTAGGGTGTGTACAAACGGTGTTGTTTTAACAATCTTGCATCCATCGCCGTCACATACGTGATCCATCAATTTTGTTTTGATGTTTGCACGGCGTGCCTGGAAATCTGTTGCGTTTGAAATAGAACTGCATTCCTTGTAGCCGTTCATGCTTGGGATCCAAAGTTCCACATCGTATGTTTTTGCCATACCGCTGGAACAATCTTTTGCCGCCAATGCCATGGTTTGATAATGTAGCCCAAGACCCTCAACCAGTTTTTCCGCATTAGAAACAAGTTCGTTAAATAATATGGCACTTTCGTCTGAGCGACAGAATATAAACATTTCAATTTTGTTAAATTGGTGACCGCGAATCATTCCGCGTTCACTGGAACCGTAGCCGCCCGCCTCCTTCCTGTAACAGGGGCTGTATGCAAAATATTTAATTGGTAATTTATCTGCGTCTATTGTTTCGTTACGGAACATGTTTATTAGTGCGGTTTCACTGGTGGGTAGTAAAAATCGGCTTTGTTTGTGATCTTTGTGGTAATTCGTAAAAAATACGTCGTCGTCGAATTTTGGGAATTGACCTGCAGCATAACCGCTTTCGTAATTTAATAAATGCGGAGGCATGATAAATTCGTAACCATTTGCAATGTGAAAATCAACAAAGTAATTCAGCAGTGCCCATTCCAAACGCGCACCCATTCCCGTGTACACCCATGTGCCGCTGCCAGACATTTTTGCACCACGTTCATAATCAATTAACCCAAGTTTCGTGCAAAGTTCAATATGATCTTTTGGTGTGAAGGTGAACTCGGGCTTTGTGCCGAATGTTTTTACCGCGCGGTTTGATTCTTTGCCGCCTGGGATGACCTCGGGTGATGGAATGTTTGGTAATGCGGATAAGATCGTAAAAATACGATCTTCCAATTTATTAATTTTTTTGTCTGTTTTGGCGATTTTTTCACCAACTTTTACCATCAAGTTGATGATTGCCTCGACTTGTATTTCGGCTGCTTTTGCAGATTTAAGTTGCGCAATTTCCATGCTGCGTTTATTACGCATTGCGCGCAAGTCTTCGTTCTGTCTTTGTAGTTTACGTTTGTCAAAATCAAGTTTTAATAATTCCTCGAAACAGACTGTGTCCATACGTTTAAAAAGTTGCTCTTTCACCCATTCTGGGTTTTCGCGGATTAAATTTATGTCTATCATTTTTTATTCTCCTTTTACATTATTCCCGTGTTTTTGTTGTAACCGTCTTTGTCTGAATTAAAAATTTCAATTCCAGTTTTTTCAATATGGTCAAGACGGTAATCCGAATCCAATTCATTTGCAGTCAGGGTCTTTACCGTTATATTGTCTCCCGACAGAAAGTCCATTGCGATGCCTTCGATTTTAAAGTGGTCGCGGATTCGTTTGTATAATTGCTTTGCCTGACCCACGTAGTATTTGTCTTTGGTTTGGTTGTATAGGATATAAATCCCTACACCGCCCTTGTCTGCGCTGTCTAGTATTGACCGTAATGGTTTCCATTCGCGGGCGTCAATTTTCGATTTTAGCCTGTCTTTGATTTGTTCACGCGATTGTTTGAATTTTTCGGTTTTTTCTTTTAACTCGGCTTTTTTAAGTTCTTTTTGGCGTTGCTCTTGCTGCTGTTGTTCTTTTTGTATTTTTACATAGTTTACCAGTTCCTGGACATCGTCTGCCTTCAATTCAACAGTTTTGTCTGGTGCAGGTTTTTTCTTTCGTTTTAGTGCGTAAACAACCGCGATTATCAAAATAAGACATATGATGATCCCCGCAATTATAAATTCCATTTGTGCTTCCTTTTTCAGTAGTTAGAATTATTGAAGTTCTTTTATTCGTTGTACAAGTAAATTTTTGTTTGGACCCTTTATTTTTAATGCGTATTCCAATAACAGCATTGTTTGACGGCGATTTAGTGTTGGTACTTTTGTGCCTGCTTTTTGGCATTGTTGATTAAAGACCTCGTCCACTATGATTTTCATGCGATCGCCAAATTCCATGTTTTTGTTTTTATTGGTTGCGATGTGTTTTAATATTTCGTCGGCTTTTTCAATTTTGGATGCCAAAATAATTTGAACAAGGAACGAAAGGTTTGCACCAGTACCTGCGGTTGCCGCATTACCATAGATTAATTTAAGCAACGGTGCATTGTCTGTGATTAATTGTTTAAGTTTGGTGTCGCTGACACCGGAGAGACCTGCAAAAACACGACCCTCGAGGTTATAACTGGTCTCCTGTTTGGACAAAAGGTCTTCGTACTTGCCCATTATAAATTCCCACATGTCGACTGCGGTTTGAAAGTCTACACCCGCCAAAGATATGATTAATTCGATCATTTTTTCGCTGGTTGGATCGGTTCGTCCGATTTCAAGGATAAGGTTGTATTTCTTTATTTCTTTGCTTGTCATAATCAAAATTATACCATGAAAGTTACTTGAATTACAACTGGATTATAGGAATTTTGATCAAAATTTTGTTATTCTCTGCCGTCTATTTCATCTACCAAGGTATTGTATCCATCCACAAATCCCTGCTGCAGATATGACATTTCCGCATTCTTTTCCATGCCTTCTTTTTTAATAATATCCATTTCAAAAAGAGCCATTGAACGCCGTTCATCACCCTTCATATCTTTTGTAATCTTCAAAGTATGACCAACATTCCAACCCCAAATATAATCAGGATGCATTGAACGAACACCTTTTGTGTATTCGCGCGGTTTTTCTTCACTCATATAATTTTCTCCTGTTCTGTGTTTTGTTCTTCGCCTGTTGCAATTACATCTTCAATCGGTGTTGATTGTTGTAATTCTTTGGCTCGTGATTCGTTTGTTTTGAAAAAGAAACACAAAATAAACGCAATTGACATGAATATTATCGCGTATGGGAAGAACGTCCATCTCCATCCCACCCAATCCAGAACAAATCCGGAAATCACACTAGACAACGCCTGCGCGGATTGAGACGCCACGTAATAAATTCCAATAATTTTGCCGACATTCTTTGGCGACGCCATCTCCACCAACATTGGGAATGTACACACGTTAACAATTGCCCAACCCACACCGCTGATTGCAAAAATTGCCAACATCAATATACCAAATGAATCAATAAACATTGCCGCGGTCAGCGACACAATAATTATACCAAGACCAATCAATACTGTCTTTTTTCGCCCAATTTTTTTTGTAAGACGAATAGACGGCAAGAAAGCAATTAATGACGCAACCGCCAATAACGCAGGTGCCATAGACACACCATAATCCACACCATTACCAAGAACATTTATACCATATCGTGACCAGTTCGTTTGCAATGAATTAAACGCAAACCAACACATAAATATCGCAGCCATTAAAATCCACATGTTCTTTTTGTCACGCTTTGATAATGGCTTTCCCTCTTCCACTTTTTCAATGGTTTCGGAATATTCCTCGCCCATTTTCATTTCTTCTGCCATTTCTTCGACAACTTTGTTTTCTTTGAATCTAAAGAATAATATCAATAAAATACCCAACATTACAACCGCGGTTAAAATAAACGGGATTATAGACAATGGCTGGCTATATGCAAGGTAGTCTGGGTGAGACGAAAACCGGAATGCAGGCACGAACGCCAATACCGCACCCAGTATCGCACCAATATACCCAACAAAGTTAATAATTGCATTGGCTTTTGCACGTAACGGCTTTGGGGTTATGTCCGGCATAATTGCAACCGCGGGACTTCGCCATGCCACCATTGCCAACTTCATCAGCGCAACGATAATTACAAACCATATAAAACTGTTAAACAGAAACATCACCGCAATTAATGGGAACAAAAGCAAACTGACCAATCCACCAAAGAATATCCATGGCATACGTCTGCCGAAGCGGCTCTTGGTTCGGTCTGACAGCCAACCAAACACAGCAACCAAGAATATCGCAAATATGTTATCAATCGCCATTATAGTGTTGACAATCCAACTGACGCTGGCATCTTCACCCAGACGGTTTAGCAGCATCCACTCCATATATAATGGGGCGTAGTGCATGTAGACCTGCCATAACATCAACACCGCGAAAAAGGCAAATCCAATAAAGTACGTTCGTCGAACGTTTAATTTTAATTGCATGGTTTAATTATAACCCGTGCAACGAAGTTGCACAAATATATTTTTCACTAATATCTACTAGAGTAACGCCAAAATATTCCTAAATCATACTTTTATTAAAATGTTTACTTGGTTCAATTCCAAGTAATTTGCAAATGGTTGCGGCTATATTTGTAAGGCCGAATTCCCCGTCTTTTATGACCCAGGAAAAATTGTCAGATTTTTCCATATAATTTTTGGATTCATTAATGTCCAAAAAATGCGGTACGCGTCGTAATACGCGCGCTGGGCGCGCATTTTTTATTTTGTAATCCACACCGCCGAATGGTAATAACACGAATGGTACGGGATTATTTGTGTGGGAACTAACTGGCTTTCCTTTTTCGTCTATCATGGTTTCTGCGCTACCGTGGTCGGATGTAACAATGAGATTTACCTCGTGCTCTTGACATGCACGTACCAATTCCCCTATACAATCATCCACAGTTTTGCATGCAATGACAACCGCATCAAAATCACCCGTATGTCCCACCATATCGGGATTTGGCAGATTTAACCGAATAAAATCATATTTATTGCTTTTTATTGCTTTTATCGTATCTTTTGTTATTTTCTCGGCCTGCATCTTGGGTGCACGGTTATACATGTTTGAAAGAACATCGCTTTTAAATTCTTTCCATGTTTCCAAATTCTTGTCGAATGACTCGGCGCGGTTCCCATTAAAAAAGTATGTCAGATGCCCGAACTTTACCGTTTCTGTTACAGAATATTGACGTACGCCAAAACCGCAAAGGTATTCAGATAATGTATTATTTATAATAGGCGGAGCACAAAGGAAATTCTTTGGTAAATCTAATTCTGTATCGTATTGCAAAACACCAAAGAAAAGGCATTGGTCAATGTAACCGTATTGTTGTTTATTAAGATATTTACCCCGTTCAAACATATTACATATTTGAACGGCACGATCACCACGATAATTTAATAACAGAACGCTGTCACCATTGTTTATCAGCCAATCCGGCTCCAAAATAAATGCCGACATTGTTTCATCCGTCATAGTTGGGTTCTTTGCATACTCAGCGTTAATATCATTTTCAATATTGTTTGATTTTGTACCTCTACCCCGTGCACAGACTTCTATAGCATTTGCCAGTAAATCCGTGTTAGTTTCATATCTGTCCATCCATAATATACTACGACCTGCCACCGTTGCTATTTTTGCGTTAACACCAATTTTATTAATAAATTCTCGTGTTTGATTTATATATTTAATTGCGCTTTGTGTTGGTACATCACGCCCATCCAGCGCCGCATGTATTGCGACCGAAATATTTGCCTTTGCACATTGACCCAGTAATTTAAAAAGATGCGCAATGTCGCTGTGCACACGACCATCACTTAATAAAAAAATGACATTTAACTTTGTTTTCTTTGCATTATCCGCCAATTTATTCCATTGTTCTGTTGTAAAGATTTCACCGCTTTGCAGCACATCATTTAATAGTGTCAAGCCTTGTTTGATATGCTGGCCACTGCCGATTGCATTGTGGCCGACCTCACTGTTGCCTGCATCCTTTTCGTCACTCAAACCCACTTCGTTACCACTGGCTTTGATTATTGCGTATGGATAACATGCGGAAATTGAATCCAGATTCACCATATTGGCCGCACGCACTGCATTACCAAATTCGGAATTGTTAATTCCAAGTCCGTCAATTATACAAAGTACCGTTTTATTAAATTTACTCAATTATTTGCCTCGCGGTGTGAATGGCATGGTCACGTATTTTACAAGACCCTCTACGGTGGTTGAATGAACGGCAAACATGATTCCGTCTACCTGAGGACATTCAAGGTACTGCCTTGCGTTACTGTGTGATATTCCACCGCCGTACATGATTGGCACGTTACCCGCCATTGGAATACCGCTTATTTTTTGTAATGTCTTTCTCATATAGTCTATGATGATATCTGTGTATTCTGGACTGGTAAAATGACCTGTTCCAATAGACCATGCCGGTTGATAACAAAACACAAGTTTATCGTACTCTTTCACCCCATCCAAACATTCCATCATTTGTTTTTCTATGACAACGCGTGTCATGTTGTTATTATATTCCACCAAATTCTCGCCGATTATTATAATTGGCTGGATTCCAACAGCAAGAAGTTGTTTTATCTTTTTGTTGAATATTTTGTCGTCCTCACCCATTGCACGACGCTCGATGTGTCCTACGATACAATATTTAACGCCAAGGTCCGCCAATACACTTGCGGTGATTTCTCCTGTGTATGGTCCGTTCGAGAACTGGCTGCAATCTTGCGCCCCTAGTTTCACGTTAGAAGGCATTTTCGCAGACGCCAAGTCCAAATAAACATATGACGGACAAAGAACAACCTCCTTGGTGAATGACGAAGACGCGGATCCAAATTCTGAAAAGAACTGCAATGCCTGGTTCTTAGATGGCATAAGTGCCTTCCAGTTAGCAACAAACATAGTACGACGCATGATAAGACCTCCTAATAATTAGTTCAATCCTAGCACATTTTTTTAATTATGGGAAATTATTTTTCTTTTTTGCATGGCAAAAAGAAGAAACAATTTTATTTGATTTTGGCCTCGATACCAAGAATTGCTTCGATACCCGGTAATTTCTTACCTTCGATCATCTCTAGACTCGCACTACCCCCTGTTGAAATGTGGGTTACTTTGTCCGCGAATCCAAACTTTACCACCGCGCTTGCACTGTCACCGCCACCAATGATGGAAACTGCCTCGCTTTCTACGATTACTTTTGCAACTTCGCGTGTTCCGTTTGCGAATATGTCAAATTCGAACACCCCCATTGGACCAGACCAGATCACGGTTTTGCTCTTTTTAATTATCTTTTTAAACTCTTCGATTGTTTTTGGTCCAATATCAAATCCTTCCCATCCGTTTGGTATCTTATTGGTTGGAACAATATTTGTGTGTGCGTCTGGACCGAATTTGTCCGCAACAACGCTGTCAATCGGTAACACAAGGTTGGTCCCCTTAGACTTTGATGTTGCCATTACCTCTTTTGCATAATCAAGGAGGTTTTCATTAACAATACTGTTTCCTATTTCCCCGCCTTGTGATTTGGCAAAAGTATAACTCATCCCCCCGCCTATCAGAATGTTATCCGCCACACCAAGAAGTCCGCTGATAACACTTGCTTTATCCGCAATTTTCTTTCCGCCAATAATAACGGTTAGTGGTCGTTGCGGACTACGAATTGCTTCGCCCAGGATCTTAACCTCGGTTTCCATAAGGAATCCTGCAACTGCTGGCAGATATCTTGTTATACCCTCGGTAGATGCGTGTGCACGGTGCGCCGCACCAAAAGCATCGTTTACATAGTAATCCGCATACTCGCTTAGTTTTTTTGCAAATTCTAGGTTATTTTCCTCTTCCTCTTTATAGAAACGAACGTTTTCCAAAAGAAGCATCTGCCCATCTTTTAAACGGGATATTTGTGCCTTTACATCCTTGCCAAGAACATCATTTGCAAAAAACATCTTTACGTCTGGCAACAATTCTTGGATTCGCTCAAACACTGGTTTCAATGTATATTTTTCATCTCTACCCTTTGGTCTGCCCAGGTGAGATGCCATAATAACGCGCGCACCCTTATCCAATAAGTAGCGCAATGTATTTAAACTGGCGGTTATTCTGGTTTGGTCGGTTATGTTTCCGTTGTCATCCTGGGGTACGTTTAAATCCGCACGCAAGAATACGCGCGCACCCTTTAAGTTTATTAGTTCCCTTACTGTTGCTTTTGTCATTTGATTTCCTCCAAATTTTTGAAATATTTTATATTATATCCAAAAGTAATTTATTTTCCAAACGAAAAATAAAGCGCGAGTATTTCGCGCCTTGTTCTGTTTAAATATTTTCCTCTTCGTCTTCTTCCAAGTCATCATCGTCCAGTTCTTCGAAATCGGATAATGGATCCACGGATTCTTCGTCTTCATCAAGAGACTCTTCTTCCTCGTCCTCTAATCCTAGAGAAACGATTTCCAAATCCTCTTCATCGTCTAAATCTTCGTCTTCGGTGTCTGTGGTTTCTTCTTTACCAACCTCAATTCCGCCATATAAGGCGTCCAATTCCTCTTTTGAAAGTTCGCTTTCCACCACACATGTTTCACACACAGTCTCTTCATCGGTTATGTAATTAACACGGCAAATCGGACAAAACCCCAACGTATTGGAATCATCCACATAGTTTGTAGACAATGCCTGCATTTCTTGTTTGCAAACATGACAAACTTTGTCCTTTTTCAGAATAAAGTTTAAATCACATCGCGGACATTTTACATAAACGCTTTTGCTCATATACCCCTCACTTCTTCAATATATGACACATTACACAAAAGCTATACACGATGTCAAGAGGAATTTTTCACTTTCTTCTAAGACTCCGTTCCACAACATGCCTTGAATTTTTTACCACTTTTACATGGACATGGGTCATTACGCCCAACCTCTTTCTTGGACTCTTTGGTATATGTTCCTTGTGGTCTTTGTGCACGGGCTTCTGGTTGAGATTGATCTGGGTTACCGCTGCCAACCTCTTGCCCACGCCCAGTTACTAATTGCGTATTACGAAACGGAGTTTCTTTCACAGGACGCTTTTCCAATTGAATTCGGAAAAGGAAAATACATGCACGTTCGTTAATGCTTTCCACTATTTCGTTAAACATGCCAATTGCCTCACGCCTGTATTCAATTAATGGGTCTTTTTGACCATATCCGCGTAGACCAATACCATTCCTTAGGTTAACCATGGCATCAATGTGATCCATCCATTTATTGTCTACAACCTGTAACAAGACACTTCTTTCCATTTCCGAGAAATCAAGACCATCTTCGGCTTTCAGTTTATCCACCTTTGCCTGATATTGGGTTGTAACCGCATCCAACACCATTTGTTCAACATCTGTGTAATCCGCAGACTCAGTATTGTCGGCATCCAGATAATTAACTTCCTTACCAAAAAGTTGCTGACCCAATACTTTGTTCGCACGCTCTAAATCCCATTCACGCCAATTTTTCTCGGTATCTATGGCTTGTGCCACCACCTTGCTGACAACCTCGGGGAACATATTCAGAATTTGTTTGTGAACATCCTCGCCGTCTAGAATCTGATTACGCTCTTTATATATAAGTTCTCTTTGTGCGTTCAATACATTGTCATATTCAAAAGTATAACGACGCGCATCAAAGTAATGACCCTCGACCGCTTTTTGAACCTTTTCAAACATTTTAGTCATCATGCGATGTTGAACGTTGTCCAATTTCAACATCTTCATCATGCCACCCACGATGGATTTTCCGAAACGTTTCATTATGTCGTCTTCCAGACATATATAGAAAATAGACGAGCCCGGGTCACCTTGACGACCGCTTCGACCACGCAACTGGTTATCTATTCTTCGGGAATCGTGACGTTCGGTACCTATAATATGAAGACCACCAAGTTCAACAACTTCTTTCTTTTCGGCATCTGTTTCTTGTTTAAATTCCTTGTATATTTCTTTATAATATTCACGTAGTTTTAAAATCTGCGCGTCCTCGATATCGTGGACACCTGTTATGTCGTATATTTGTTCGTCGTCATATCCTTCTTTCTTAAGTTGCTTTGTTGCCAGATACTCTGGGTTACCACCCAACAAAATGTCGGTACCACGCCCCGCCATGTTGGTTGCAATTGTGATAGAACCCTTTTTACCGGCTTGTGCAACGATATCGGCTTCTTGTTCGTGATTTTTTGCATTAAGCACAACGTGTTTGATTTTTTCCTTTTTAAGATATTTGGAAATCTCCTCGGACTTTTCGATTGTGGTTGTACCGATAAGCACAGGTTGACCACGCTCGTGACAATACAATACATCCTCCAAAATTGCCGCCATCTTTCCTTCCATTGTTTGGAACACAACATCCGGGGCGTCCTCCCTCTGGACATCTTTGTTTGTTGGAATTGAAACAACGTCAATACCATAAATTTTTTGGAACTCACGTTCTTCGGTTTTGGCGGTACCCGTCATACCAGACAATTTTGGATAAATCTTGAACAAGTTTTGTATGGTGACTGTTGCAACCGTTTTATCCTCGTTCTTGATTGGTACGCCTTCTTTGGCTTCGATTGCTTGGTGAAGTCCGTCACTGTAACGACGACCCACCATCATACGCCCTGTGTTTTGGTCGATTATAACGACTTCTTTATCTTTGTTTACGATATAGTCACTGTCAATTTCAAACAGCAAGTGCGCACGCAGCGCATTGTTAATAAAGTGATTTAATTCCATATGTGCGGCATCACTGATATTTTCAATACCAAATTGACGCTCGGCTTTTTCGATACCGTCTTCGGTCATTCGTACCGCACGTTCTTTTAAGTCTACCTCATAATCGCCTTCGCGTAATCCGCGTGCGAATCGATCACAAACACGATATAAATCACTGTTATCCTTGGTTGGCATAGACATGATAAGTGGCGTACGGCTTTCGTCAATAAGAATACTGTCGGCCTCGTCCACGATTGCAAAGTGATGCCCACGCAGAACACGGTCATTTTTATGACGTGCTACGTTGTCACGCAGATAATCAAATCCAACCTCGCTGCTGGTCACGTATGTTATATCTGCATCATATGCCTTTTTCTTTTCTGCGTGCTCGGAATGAGCACGACTGAAACGCACGGTTAACCCAAGGAAACGGTGAACCTTTCCCATCCATTCTGTGTTACGTTTTGCAAGATATTCGTTGGCCTCGACAATATGCACACCTTTACCAGTTAACGCATTCAAATACGCCGGCATAGTACACGTAAGGGTTTTACCCTCACCCGTTTTCATCTCGGCGATACGCCCTTGGTGAAGTGCAACACCACCCAAAATCTGGACATAGAATGGTAATTGTCCCAACACACGAGACGCTGCCTCTCGCACCGTTGCAAACGCCTCAGGTAACAGGTTGTCTAATTTTTCCCCATCCACAAGACGTTGTTTAAAAATATCCGTCATTGCACGAAGTTGGGCATCCGTCTTTTGTTTATATTCGTCTTCGTATTGCAAAACTTTGTCCGCAAGAATCTTTAGTTTTTTCACATTTCGGGTGTTATCAGATTGAAATAGTCCCATAACCCAAATTATAGCACAGTTTGCACAAGCAAACAATAAAAAATGCGAACAAGTTCGCGTCATTTGATTTGTTTATAGCATTTTTTGACATTTTTTATCGTCCTATCATACCAACGACAATATCTCGGATATAGGTTATTCTAAACCCTTCAAAACCAGGAAAAGGGTCACGGAATGAACGGATAATAAAAAATGCGATAACACCGAATATAACGAAACCGACAATGGCCATAATGACCCAAACCCACAAAAGGGTTTTGACCACAGGAGCGGCCTCGGTCCAGGTTTGCTGCCCCGTCTGCATAATGTTATCGGTTTTGCGCTCGAAATTATTTCTTTGGTCTGTGCCACAGTATTCACAAAATTTCTTTCCGCGCATGGCTGCGCCACATTGACATCTCATAGATTAATAATATGATGAAATTGACATCTTGTCAATAATTCATGTATTAAAGATTTTCTTTTTCATCACAGTTTACCCAATCAATTGGCTTTTTACCTCCAACACAATCGTGTATCTTTTTTTCATAAAACTCTGGAAATACTTTTGGTCGTTGAATACCATCAGTGAGACTTTTTTATCCTATTCATGCCATTTCGTAACCACAATTGTCAAATCATCAATTGGCGTTTTTCCGCCGCGGTTGATTGCTTCGCGCATAATTTCGTCCGCCAATTCCTGAGGGCTTTGGGTGTTAAGGTTATTAATATAGTTCCCAAGCCCCACACGATCCGCAGCAAACGAATCCAAAATACCGTCACTCAACAACACCACATAATCCCCCGCCCCAAGCACCGCTTCGGTGATTTTTGGGCGAACCTCATCCAGAATACCTAATGGCAATGACCCTGCTGTTATGACCTCGACCTCGCGATTACGTTTGATGTATGTGTCTACCCCACCCACTTTTATGAAATTCACAAGACCTGTGTCCAAATGAAAGATTGCCACATCTAAGGCAGAAAAACTCTCGCCCCCTTTCATTGTCAATAATATGTTCACATTTTGCATAATAACATCACTGGGAAAATTGGCTTTGTAAAAATTTTCGATTAACCCCAATGCAAGGGCGCTGGCTTCCTGTGCCAACGCCCCAGACCCCATACCATCGCAAATTCCAATTAAACTTTTCTTGGAATCCAGTTTTAATATTGTATACACATCCCCACTGACCATATTAAACGCTTTTGCCACCGTAGCCACACCAAATGTTACATTAAAGCGCGGGGCACTTTTTGTGGTAACAATGGAAAAACCCGCGGTCTCGGTTGGGTCGACTCTATCCAAAATCATTTTGTGACGACAGTTTTTTCCAATAATTTTTGGAATCATGGGCGAATTTGCATCTTTGGTGGGAACGAGAACACTGACCATATAATCTTGGTCATGCGTTTTTGTTATTATGCAATCACTGGTGACAATATTTTTAAACAACAATTCTTCTTTTATAATCCCCGCTTTCTCTACATCCAAGATTATTTTATTGGACACAGTCTGGGCAAAGTTACGACAGAGACTGCCCACCCCATCTAATAAATTAGCCAGCATAATTTTGCCTTCGTCCATTGCTTTTTCGTGACAATTGCGCTCCGCAATGCCTTGGATACTTTCGTGGATTGTGGATGTAATGGTATTAAGGCGAACACATCTCATCGATAATTCTGGCGGTGTGTCTAATATATTAATTTCGCCTCGGTTTAGACCCAAATGTGCAAAACGATATATTGCGTTTTTCATTTCTTTTGCGCTTATTGCATCCCGCATACAATTCGCACGATTTGGGCAATTTTCACATATCCGCATGCCAACCGCTGTCATTATGGCGGTTGCACGCTCCTCGTTTGAATTTGTTCGTTGTAGCATACCTTTGTAAACCATGCTCATTTCACCAAATACATTTGCAAGGTGATTCATACGATTGTAAACCAAAGCATTATTTTGATTAATTGTGTTTTTCCCCACCAAATAAGCCCCAAGCAGCAACACAGAAAAATCAAGCCAACTGATAAAAAATCGCGGCATTAACAAAAATAAAACGATTGCAAGAAACACAGGAATCAAAGAAAAGACGTTATATACAATATATGCATTAAAATATGTACCCAAAACAATATCCGCAAATACCAGAGCAATTATCGAATAATACGGATGGCGATGTTTGAACCCAATTACGACCGCACATAGTATTGCATATATTCCAACATACGTAAGATTCAATGCAACAAAACTGCGACCCAGACCCATGCATATTGCAAACAGCAATGTACTGCGTGGCGAAAAGTGGTACACGCCGACAAGAATCAATAGAATCGTCACAAACTTGTGCATCGAGAAATAATCACTTTCCAACCCACCCAGACCCAGTGCGAAAAATATAACAAATACACTTAGACATATTTTTTGGTCAATCGTCCACGGTACAACACCCTTCCGTGTTTGCAGTGCCTTTGCAAGAATGAAAAGGCAAAACAAGAATATTGAACCCACAATGACGGATACCAGTGCTTTGTAAAATTCTTCGTGCGTTAATGAAACATATGAAAAAGCATATTGAAACGCATAAAAAACATTCAATAAATTCGCAAGCACAAAAGCGGCAATAACCACAGTTGATTCCAAATTTCGCTTTTCAATTGCAACACGTTTTTTGCGATAGATATTTGCAAATAAAATAAATATCACGGTGGCAAATAGATTACCTATTACTGCGCTGTGTTCAATGCTGGTAAACATCGAGAACGCAAACGTTGCACCCGCCGTTATCCACATATTCAATGGCAAAAAAACTGTTGCAAACAAAAATGCAAACGCAAAAGGCGAAATTGCCGCATCCACACGCGCAAACGTCAATACAAATGAAATTGCAAAAAATGCAAAATACTTTGCAACGGGTTTCATTGCGGCGATGAATTGTTTCTTCTGCATATGATTAAACTAGCAAAATTTCGACAAAGAAAAATAGTACTTTGTCGCGAATTTTGTTGGAAAATGATGAACTATATAATTACTCTATTTGATATTGCGGCACCCAAGGTTACCTCGTCCGCGTATTCCAAGTTGGTTCCCAGCGCAAGACCCTGCGCCAAACGTGTTACCCGAATCCCACTTGGTTTAATTAGTGACGCGATATAGTTAGCGGTGGCCTCACGCTCAACATCGGGGTTGGTTGCAATTATGACCTCTTTTATATTTTCTTCGCGCACGCGTGTGATTAAACTCTTTAAATTTATATCGTTTGGACCTTTTTTTTCAAGGGGCGATATGACGCCATGTAAAACATGGTACGTTCCGCTAAATGCACCGCTCTTTTCAATTACTATTACATCTTTCGGGTCTTTTACAACGCAAATTACTCCGTTTTGTATGCGACGTTCGCATATGCCGCATTTCTCAATCTCGGCAAAATTTCCGCATATCGCACACAGTTTCACCTTTTCCTTGACATCTCGCAACGCCAAAGCAAATGAATCAACCCAATTTTTATCTGCCTCAATAATTCTGTATGCATATCGTTCTGCAGTTTTATATCCAACACCAGGCAATTTTGTAAAACAATTAATCAACGCATTAATGCAATCCAAGTTTTTCATGGGAATATTATACCATCGTCTATAAGATTTAGTGCAATAAATCATAAAATATAACAATCAACAATGTTGCAACAATTACGATGAAAGTAATTAATTTATGTCGGTCCGAATATTTGTATGCGGTTGGCAGCATTTCGCCAAGTATTACATACAACATTGCCCCGGCTGCAAAACTGAAACAGTATGCCAGTAATGTATCATTTATACCAACAAAGTATCCGATTATCGCCCCCAAGACTGCGGGAAGACCTGCCGCTGCAGAGAACATTAAAACCTTCCACGTTTTCATACCACTGGCTTTCATTGGCACAGCAATCGCCAGACCCTCGGTCACAAAATGAAGTGCAAAAATAACACCCAGCAATAACCCAATTCCAAGATATTCTCCCGCCCCTATTGCAATCCCCTCGGGCAAACTGTGTAACATCATTGCGAAAAAGACCGCAATACCCATTTTTTTCAATTTGTATTTATCGCTTGCACTGGTTGCGGACTTGCAAACTTCTCCTTCCGCACATCGTACACAAACATCCTTTGCATAATGATCCAGCCTGTCCCCAATTTCATCCCTATTACGTTTGTTTAGTAAATCAATAAAGAAAACAAAACCAACCCCAAGCAATGTTCCAATTAATGCCGCCCAAAGACCACCATACTCATATGATTCTGGCAACAATTTAAACATCGCAACACCCAGCATAGCGCCAGCCGCGAAACTAAGCATCAGTGAAATATATGTTTTTGTTGGCTTTTTAATTATTACACCAATCAATCCCCCAATAAAACATCCAACAACACCCGCACCAAAAGCAATCAAAATAACATCAAGTAACATCTATTACTCCTTATAACTCACACTATCCTAGCCTAGCCTTGATTACATTATGCGTCAATATTTCAACACCTAAAAGTCTAATTTTTGGCAAAATAACGAAAGTTTTAACTTGTAACAAAACTGCGGTAATATTTACCTTTTTTCTTCATAAGTTCCTGGTGCGTACCTTCTTCGACGATGCGCCCTTTCTCTAAATAGATTATGTGGTCACACTTTTCGATACTTGCCAAACGATGTGTTATAAAAATTGCGGTTTGATTCTTTTTCATCGCCATAATTTTTTCATAGACCTCTTTCTCGGTGACTGTGTCTGTTGTACTTTGTGCTTCGTTAAATATTATCAGGTCCCCACCGTTAAGAACGGTTCTTGCTATGTTTATGGCTTGACGTTGACTGATTCCCAACAACGGCGTATCCGCAGTTAATTCGGTTTCATATTTTTCCGGCAATTGGTCGATGAATTCGTGGCTACCCAGTTTCTTAGTAACGCTCATAACGCGTTCTGGCATCGCACGACGTACACCATACAACAGGTTTTCGGCAACCGTGCCACGGAAAATAAATGGTTTTTCAAAGGCAATCCCAAGTTTTTTATAATAACTGTCACGCCTTATCTCTTGCAAATCCACACCATCGATAAGGATACGCCCAGTCGTAGGCACCTCCAACTTTGCCAACAATTCCACAACTCGGCTTTTGCCATTCCCAGTTTGTCCTACAATTGCAACATTGGTACCTGGCTGAATTTTAAAAGAAATGTTTCTTAGGATCTTGTCACCCTCAACCTCGACGGATACACCTTCGAATTCAATTTCACCAATTCGTTTTACATCCAAATGTTCATTCTGGGTAAGTGTATCTGGATGATCCATAATTTCATAGACCTTTTCCGCCCATGCGTTAACAATTTGAATACGGTTCGTGGCCTCGGTTACAATAACTGTATTTGCAAGGAAACGATTAGAGAACACAAGAAACGCCGGCAATGCACCAAATTCCGGAACAATTCTATTAACGAATAAAATACCAAAAACAACGGTTACCAAAAGGAACATAAAGTTTTGGATCAACGTTATATAGATTGTGTTCAATTGCATGCACATTTCTTCGGCAGTAGTTGCTTTCAATTCTCTTTCATTTATCTCGGCATATTCTTCTTCCGCACCTTCTATACCATGAATTTTATAGAACTCGTGTAAACTGGTTTTTTGTTCGATGTAAGTAAATGTCTTTAATATTACCGCATTGTTTCGGTCAAAGTATTTTTGGGTGCGACTGGAAACTATTTTTGCCGTAATTAAACACAGCGGCAATGACGAAATAACTACAAGCGCCAAAATCCAGTTAATATTAAACATTGCAATCGCACTGGTAATATAAAAGAATAATGTTCGTGCAATTCGGTACATAACAACAAGAGTATTTCGATACAGACCACCCGCAAGTCCCCCTACCCTTCGCGAAAGGTCCCCGGTTGCAAAACCATTCAAAAACGAAATCGGTAAAACATCTAACTTTCGCTTAATACCGTTGATACTCTGCTCTTGAAGGTCGTTTTCATATTTAAGCAAAAATATCGCGGCAATTACCTGGAAAACCTCGTTAAATAATGCAAGCAAAGCGAATATTATTAACTGCTGGTATATAAATGTAAATTGCGGATTCACACCATCCAAAATGGTTTCTTCCAGACTGTCGAATATATTTTGCAAAAAGGTCGGCATGAACGAGAACAACACAATACCCACAATACCAATAAAAATCAAAGATATAATTCGTCCTCGGTATGGTTTTGCGGTTGCGACGACACGCATAATGTTCTTTGGCTTTTTTTTCTTTTTTTCTATCATGGTGCCACCCCCCCATGAGAAGTCTTAGACTCAGGGGAAGAATCAAACATCGGCAATTCATCCAAACCTTGTGCCGCCATTTCTTTATTATCGTTCTGTTCTTGGGCAGTTTTTTCCTCGTAATTTATTTCTTCGTCTTGTATCATACCCAATGTAGATGCATAGAAGCGTTTGTAATCTGCATTGTATGCCATAAGGTCAGCATGTTTACCCTCGCCTGTTATTTTACCATTCTTTAACACGTAGACGCGGTTACATGACCGACAGATATGCCCACTGTATGTAACCATTAAACAAGTCTTCTTTTCCCTTTTCAAATGCTGCATAAGACCAGTTAGATATTCTGGCCTTACATGTTCAAAACATTGGTTATATACATATATATAAGAAGGTTTCAATGTCATCCTCACAATATTTATCAAGTTCTTTGTACCATCCCCCAGCGGGGTTCTGTCATTCAATTTAAAGTCCAAAAAATTGCTTCCAAATTTTTGGGTGAAATCTATGGCATCCATGTCCTCGAACAATTGCATGATTTCTTCGTCTGTGGCATTTGGTGCAAACATTTTAAGGTTATCGCGCATGGTTCCGGTTAAAATCCTTGCATGCGGTCCGCAATAAGAAAATACATGGCGACGCAAGTAACTAACACTTATAGATGTTGTGTCAATATCATTAAAAAGAACATCTCCGCTGGTTTGGGCTTTTTCACGCAGGATAATTCGCGCCAGCATATTCTTACCACTGCCCACACCTCCTGCTATTGCGATTCGGGCATTATGTGGCACGTTTATATTCACACCAGTCAACGCGTTCGTTCCATTTGGATATGCGTACTCCACATTCACGATTTCCAATCGTGGCTCTGCAATAAGCGGTAGTGACGTCAGACCTTTGTCTTGGGCAATTTCAGGCAGGTTTATAACTTCTTCTATCCGTTCTTTGCATAGTTTAATTCTCGGCATGTGTTCCACGAACCATGTAAACAATATGTGTGACCCGGTTTGAATTCTGGTAAGATATTGCAATATTGTATTAAGAATAACCAGATCCTGGGCAACCTGCATATTAAAATGAATTCCATAAAGTATAATAATAACTGTGATTATGGTAAATATAATCGCGTGAAAAGAAATACTAAGGTTTATACCCACATCCGCGGACATAGCCTGTCTCCGTTGCGAATATACCAATTTCTCGAACTGCTTGGCACGTTCATCTGCTTTTCCCAGAATTCGTATATCTCTGGCACCCGTGATCCCCTCTTTCACATTGATGAAATAATCATCAAATGCCTGGACACTTTGCGGAATTACTTTTTTCATTCTGCGCATATAAATCCAAAAGAATAATCCAATAAAAGGAACCGCCGCCAACGCAATCAAAGAATACCGAACATCCAACAAAAACATCATTACCAACGAACCAAATATGGTTATCGGAATGAATATGATGGAACTGATAACCCGTCTTTTGTATTGACGCAGCCAGTGCGAGTCATTTTGAATAACAGGCATGACTTTGGATTGCCCATATTTTTCCAATGTAGAACTAGAAACACGTTGAAATTTATTAAAAAGTTCACTACGAATATTTGCCGAGTACTTGTTGGTAAAGGCAATCATAAAATACTCTGCGGTAACATTAACAATCAAAATCAAGATTATAAAACCAAACACCATCACTGCGTTTAACACGATACTCGTAATTGTTTCACCCGCAGTATTTGCCGAATCCGCGCTGTGCATAATGATTTCCGTAACACGCTGTAATAACATGGGGAAATACAGCGCCAGTCCCTCTAACACCAACATGAAAAACATCGCTATGAACATTAGCCTTTTTGTGCCCACTGTATAGCGTTTGTCATTGTATCTAACGTAAGAACTAGATGCCCCCATTCTACAACAATAATACCTGCAATACGTCCAAATGACAACGGAAATTCACTTTGATCTGGTATTCAACATACACTGACACAGGAGGCGCCGAACAATACAAATTTCAAGGAGACAAATAACATGTTAGATTGCTTAAGAGAACTTTTTTGTACACCGCATCACCGTCCACGTCCATGCCGATGCTGCTGTGTCTGTCCACCACGCCCAAGACCAAAACCAAGACGTGAATGTCGTTGCGAAGTACGTTGCCGTATGGTCGAAGTAGAACGTGAACACGGCGGACAAGGCGAAAGACCAGGTCACGGACACGGATGTCGTTGCCAGCGCGAAGAAGAAGGCGGAAGACCGGGTCATGGTGAAAGACCGGGCCACGGCGAGCGTCCAGGTCACGGTCACCAAGGCGGAACGGAAGAAGGCGAAGGCTGGACCAGTTGCTGCTTTTCACACACACAAGAAGAGTGCGGAATGTAATTTTAGAAAATCCCCGAAAGACGCTGTAGGGGATTTTTTTTGTTTAAAAGTCACTGCCTTTTTCTAATATTTCTTCAACCGCTTGGGTGATTAATTGTGCCAATTCCTTTTGATATTCCGTGGTACTCAATTTTGCTTCCTCATCCGGATTGGATAAAAAGCCACACTCAATTAACACACCTGGGAATTCTGTCTCTAAAATAAAATAATCCCCACGCATTGCCCTTCTATCGTTATCCAGGTTTTTATTTAAATGCTTTTGAATATGGTCAGCGTATATAAAACTTTGATCGCTGTCATCATCGTAAAAGCATTGAATACCATGTACGCTTGGGTCACGCACAAAGTTATTCAGATGAATGGATATCACAAGATCCGGTCTTTCCTGTTTTATAATTTCCACACGCTTTTTCATATCATCGCGTTTTTGGTTATCTGCGTCAGGGTCGGCGAGACTGGCTTCGCCTTCGCGTGTTAACACTGCACGCATGCCGTGTGTCTCTAATTCTTCTTTTATATACTGTGATATGGACAGGACTATGTCGCGTTCGTAAACGCCGTGTTTGCCACTTGCCCCTTTGTCTCTGCCACCATGACCCGGGTCGATTATGATAACTTTTTGATGAATTGGTACTGGCTCTCCATTAACTTCGGCACCAAAAGGCACTGCCCCGTAAAATGCAATCGCAGCCACACAAACAAGCGCAGCCTGTGCCAATAATAATACAACACCACCAATTATTACAAGAATCCTCATTAATTTGGTGTGCGCAAGTTTGCTAAAAATTATTTACAAGTACAGTTTTTGTGGTATACTAGTCATTGTACGCTTCCGTGGCTCAGTTGGTAGAGCAGCGCACTTGTAATGCGCAGGTCGTCGGTTCGAGTCCGACCGGAAGCTCCAAAAAGCGAAACGTAGTGGAGCGTTTGGAGCATTGTATAATTCATTAATCCGGCACAAGCAGAGCGAGTACCGGAAGCTCCAAAATAAAAAGGCGCAAGCCTTTTTTGTTTTGGAGATTTCGGTCGAACGAGAAGAGTCCGGTGAACCAGTTCGCGAAGCGAACATTGTATGATTACCTTAATGCGCACGAGGCGAAGCCGAGTTCCGGAAGTTCCAAAGAATATCTCCTATTTGTAAATTGGTATATATTTTATGGAAACTTAATAATAACAGTAAATGCGCATAAGAATAAACTTATCCAATAATGTTTGGTCAGACTTGAACCCACGATTGACAAGACATGCTTACTTTTGTATAATGAACATATGAAACATCATCAAGCATACAAAAATAGAACTGCGATGCTTATGCGAGAACTTGGTAAAAAGATAAACGGCATCTACCCTGAATTTCTCAGTGATATAGTGAGACAAGCCGCATGGGAAGAAAGGGATTCCAATGATCAGAAATTAAATGAAGTTTTGGAAATGGCAAAACAATTTTCGATTGAAGACCAAAAATCGATGTTGTACGTGAATTTCCCAGACGGTTTGTCAACACTATCTGAGTATCATGATGTGATAAGCCAGAGATTGGCCAAAAACGAGGATATTTCGATTCCAACTAAGTTGAAGACATTTGCATCGAATAAAATCAATCAAGTCAAGGCGTTATTCCATCAAAAATAATACGCCATTTGGATTGGTTTTTGCTTGTTAAAAACCTTCAAAGTACATATAATTGAAACATGAAAAAATTAATTGAAAAATTTTGGGAAGATATGCACATTGCCATAACGACCCAAGACAAAATCAAAATCACACAAAATTTTGCAGCAGACGCAATATACAACTGCCGCACAAAAGACGAAATGATGAATATAACTGTTGACGAAATGGCATCAAGTTGTCTTGAATATAAAGATATTTTGGATTGCAAATATTCTATCGAACGAATAGACGAACTTGCAAATGGATCGTGGGTTTCGATAATAACCTCGTCCGTAAATCAAACACCGTATTTTACCGTATCATATTTCAGGTTCAGGGATGATAAGATCATTGAACTGGTCGAATATTATGGTGACTTTTGATATTAATAACTTTTTTGTTCGTTTGAAGTGTTTTTTTGATATAATGATTTATGGAAATTAGATCTTCGAGCACGCAAGAGGAAAAAGATTTTTTGGAAAGAGGTCTTGAAGAACATTCTAAAAAGTTCACAGATCAAGATACCTTTGAAAGAGATGGCTTTGGCTTTTTCGCATATGATAAAGAAAAGTTGATTGGTGGGATTTCTGGACGAATTATGAAAGGCAGCTGGGTGCGTGTTGATTCGTTTTATGTTGACCCAACGCATCGCGGAAATGATATTGGGACAAAGCTTATGCAAAAGGTTGAAGAATACGCAGTTGAAATTGGTTGTATTGGCGTGACATTCTTCACATTAAGTTTCGAGGCACATGGTTTTTATGAAAAACTTGGCTATGTTGTTTATGGCGAGTTAAAGGACTACCCCGTTGGGTTTTCGCGATTTGAATTATATAAACGTTTGGACACGTAACAGTTTTACAATGTTGTCGTTGAGAACCGCAACAAATATCCGTCGGGGTCTTGGATAAGAAATTCTTTGCATTTTAACATTTTGTCGTGTTCGCGGTATTGGTTTGTTTTCATGTCGCGAAATAATGGGATTCCAAGACACACTACCCTTTTGTATAGTTCGTCCACGTTGGAAACCTCCATCTGCAAATGCATTCCGCGACCCAATGGATGTTCCATAGGTGCATACCCATTCCATGAACCGGCGGTTGTTGTTAATTGCATGATCATTAGATAAAGGTCTTGCATCTGGATTAGGGCAAACTTGTCCTCTGGGCGTTCGTTATATATTTCGAACCCAAGGTCAAGATAAAACCGCCGACTGTGTTCGAAATCGCGGACACGAAATTCTGGCAGCATTGGTATTCTTTTGAATTCTTGTTTTTTCATAAACTTTAACCTGGTCTTCTGACCGTATTCCAAATACGCTTATCCATGATTTCGAATTTTTGCGTATTTACGCTGTCGTATGCAATATTAATTGTTTGACCAGATTCAAACGGCATCATCTGTTCGCCAGTTGTGGTGGCAACGTTAAACATGTTTGATCTGCCACGAACTATCGCCTCCACCTGAACAGGGTTTTCGAAATTATGAACCTGAAGGGTTATGAAATAATGGTGTGTTAATTGCGTGTGCCGCGTTGCATGATTGGTTCCCTGATAGGTACACGACATAACCACCGCATGCGTTTCAACACGATTTTTTGGGTTGATCCGTCCGCGTCTCTGTCTTAAAACCATGAAAATGAAGGTAACCGCAATTACCCCTAAAACAATATAAAGTCCGATTAATTCCATAAACTATATTAGCACAATCATGCCAATAAAATAAAACATTTATTTTGTTACATCCAATTCCAACAAATTTTGTTTAAGTTCCAAAAAATCTTTTTCCGTATGTCCTTTTTGCAAAAAATATGTTGCAAATGGATTCTTTTTTATAAAATTAATTGCCTGGTCTATTTCCTTTTTGAACCTGTCCTTTTGTTTTGAATCCAATGATTCATAAGTTTGGTTAAAGACTTGCCTCTCCCGTGCGACCAATTTCACACCTTTCATCCATCCTCTTTTGTACGAATGATAAAACACAAGATTCGAGGCCGTAACCAAGGCAATACTTTGCACAATATTCAACCATAGGTGAGACGAATCAAAAAAGGTAAATCTTAATGTATTTCCGATGAATAACGTGATTACCAAACTTATAATCAATTGGAGATAATCATTCTTGATTTTTTGTGTTATCAGCATCATAATTTGAAACAAAAACAGACTGAAAAATATTTCGCCCAACCACACATTGATATCAAGGATCCACTTTGAATAAAAACCTATATACGCAAAAGGAATTAATAACGCCATAACCGAGCCAATAATCAACAGTGGCCAACTTTGTTTTATGAAAATTTTGAACATGCATAATTATATCATTGACCTAGTTAATGCGCGACCTTTAAAGTGCCATGAAAGTAAAACCACACCAATCAAAATTGGCAAAGGAACAAGGCAGACCAGACCCAACCAACTGACAATAGGTGTTGCATTAAATGCCTGCGGAATTACCAACAATAATACCAATGTCGATATATATCCCCCAATAAAAGTCACAAACCGAGCAATATGGAATCGTGTGTTTTGGATTATTGGTTTTTGGTCTTTACCATGCTTCTTTCTGTGGTAGATCTCAAAGGGCAAATACAATGCAGCAGCCAACAACATCATAGCCCCAAGCAACGGCAACAAATGCCATGGAAATGGAATAGTAATCCAATCAATTCCAACAGTTTCAAAAATCACATAAATGCCCAAAGCATATGCAAAGTTATCTCCCGCAATCTGCGAACCCGTCATGGAGATAATACCTATACTCAAATATCCAACTGCAATCATCCAAAGATTTTTCATGCGCGGACGAAATTCACCAATTTTAATTAGGTAAATCGGAACAAATACCAACAATAGATGTACGACGATGGTTTGGATATTTCTCCAATGTAAAATTGAAAACCAACCGTTCAAATTATCGTTGGTGGTGAATGTCAATACCCCACCAATAAGACCCACCCCGAACAAGAGGTTATAAAAGAATTGCATAACGGTACCGCTTGGTGTTCTTTTAAGGGCACTTATGAATAATATAATTGACATGGTGATACTCATAATACCGCATTGCGAGAACGGAATTGTGCCCACCCAATTAAAACCCGCAAGCGAGCCAACAGCCGCACGATACTGTAGAACAAAAAATATATATCGGCCAATCTCGAACACCGCAAGCACGGATGCAAGCACCAGTTTAGTAATTCGTTTCCCCCGCTCGGTTTTTGCATGCAAACCAAAGTACAATGCAGCAAACGCTGCACATACAACCAGAAATAAAAATAAATGATTCAATGAAAAGGTCCAATTAACCTCGCGCACCAAAGTTGGGGTATACCCAAAGAAGTAATTCATGATTTAACTTATATTATGAAAGATGCTACGTCAACCTCTTGAAAAGAAAAAAGCCCCGCTAAGGGGCTTTTGTTTTATATGATGCTTACTTTTTTCCGAATAATCTTTTCACACCTTTGACTGTGTTGTCAGCGTTTTGCTTGGTGCGATTGGCATTATTGACGGTACGGTTGGCCTCGGCTGTTTTTCTGTTTGCATCGTTTACTGTTTTTGTTACGGACATTTTCATTCTCCTTTTTGATTGGTAATATTAATATATTGTGACTTTCGCAAAAAATCAACCGAATATTACCGCTCTCTTGTTTCTTTAAGAAGTTCCGCGAATCTGTCATTACCACGTACATATGGCGTTAGACTTTGACCTGATTGCAATGCACTTATTGTTTTTGCAATTTCTTCTGTTATATCAACATGTCTAAGCCATTCGCGGTTTTTTCCTTCCTGGGGTATATACGCCGAGTTCGTTACATAAACCCTTTTGATAATTTCGTCTTCGACAGCTTTGTCAAAACCCTTGAATCCACCATTAAACAACCCATGTGTTACGGACACAAGGACACTTTTTGCGCCCATTTCTTTTAATCTGGCCGCGGTTTCAATTATTGTGCCACCACTTGCGATTATGTCATCAAAAATGATTGATGTTTTACCTTCAACACTGGATCCCGTATATACATGATTCTTTACTGGATGTTTCCCATTTTCAAATGTTTCAAAATCACGTTCTTTGTGAAAAAGTCCCATAGGCGAACCTAATATACTTGCGTATGTACTTGTTCGTCCGGCTGATCCTACATCTGGTCCGATTGTCATCATATTCTTGTCGTTGAATTCCTGGTATTCATCATCCAATATTGCTTTTACCATTGGATATGTGGGTAATATGTTATCAAAACTTCTGTTGGGTATTGCATTTTGCACGGTTGGGGCATGTGCGTCTACGGTTATAAAATGCTCGACACCCAGTCTTTCCAGTTCTTGCAACCCGCGTGCACAATCCAATCCGCCTCTTTGCGCCCGTTTGTCCTCTCGCCCTCTGTAAAGATATGGCATTACCACAGTTGTACCATAATTGGATTTTCCAGATGCCGAGTTTATAGCACTTTTCAAGTCGGCAAAATGGTCATCTGGACTTCGTCTGTTTTCACGCCCGTGCATTTGGTATGCACTTTCGTGGTTTGTCACGTCTGCAAGAAAAACCAAGTTCTTGCCACGAACAGTTGGTTCGCCGCCTTTGAACATTACTGTTGCTTCGCCGTCGCCGAATCTTTTTGCATCCAATCCAACAAGAAATCTGGATTCAGACGCCCTTGCGAGTTTCAGGTGTTCGTGTACGCTTTGACCCCGCCAATCGTCATAACCAGGCAACAACACAATTCCGAGTTTAGGATTTTGTCTTTCGTTTTTCATTTTAAATTTTAGCATTTTAGCCAGGCAAAGTCAATATCCAACAAAAAAGAGGACTTTAATCCTCTTTTTAAAAGATACACATTTTTGAATTACGCACGATTGATTGTTACAAAGAACGTAAAGTCGCAGTCATCATAAGTTCCACCTACCTCTATTGTTCGTGATGCTTGGGCAGCAGGTGTATTTACCACAAAGTATGCAGGCATATGGTTCCCTGTCGTTACCCAACCATTGTCATTTGTTGTGTATACATGAAAGTTCCCTGTATTTGTTGTTGCATTATCCGCCGTTGTGCGCAAATAAACCCAATCTCCAGCAGCAGTTTGCCCAACCGCAGCGGTACGAATACGCAAGTTCGTTAGATTATCAAACATCGGGAACATTCTACGAACGTTTACTGCAACCTGGGTTGCATATGTAGATGCGTTTACGGTTACTGTGTGCGTGCTGTTGTTAACGGTTACTGCATTTGCGGCCTGGGTACCAAAGTGTCCGCGGACACCTTCCTCGTCATGGCTGACTGGGCCAGAACCTGGGGCATAGAATGCTAGACTTGGGGCACGTTGCTCGCGAAATATTGCCATACTTAATGTGGGTTGGAAACACTCCTTATCATCGCAATCCCGATTACATCCAGACAACAGAATCATCGGCGTTACCATCAACGCCAATACCAAAGATAATGTTAATATTTTTTTCATTTTTCCTCCATAAGATTTAAATTTGTATGGATAGGTTATGCAAAAATATTAACTCTATTCATTTATTCAAAAGAAAAAGCCCTTTGGGCTTTTATCTAATTGTTAAGCATTGGTTTCTAACTCGACTGGCTTTTGTTTTTTGTCCTTGTTGAATATCACATAGAACGCAGGTACAACCAGCAACGACATAATCGTTGCATACACAAGTCCGCCTATTGTAACAATCGCCATAGGCTGCATCAATTCGCCACTTGGACCAAAACCAAATGCCATAGGTAACATTGCCATGATTGTTGTAATAGACAACATCATAATTGGACGAATACGTGTATTTGCACCGGCAATTACGGCATCGCGGACACTAAGGCCTTCGTCCCTTGCCTGGTTAATATAATCCACCAAAACGATACCGTTGTTAATAATAACACCCATCAACAATAACAAACCAATCATCGCAACCATCGAAATAGGCATTCCAAATATCGCAAGAAACAAGAACCCACCAGTAAATCCAAGCGGAATGGTTATCAACATAATAAATGGAGATTTAAACGAACGGAATATTGCAACCATGACAAGGTACATCAACAACAATCCCACAAGCAATGCAATACCCATCTGAGTAATTGTATCGTTAAATTGTGCACCAAATCCGTCATCAAGATATCCAATACCGTTGAATGTTGCGGCGTTATTAGCACGAAGGTCTGCCATTGTGCTGTCTACCCTTTGTTGAACGTGACCAATGTTGTACCCGTCAACTATGGTTGCTGTTACAGACGCGGCGACGTGACGATTAACGCGAGTAATGCTGAATTGGTTAAATGTGTGTGTTACACGATGTACACCTTCCACATCAATAAGTTCATCCGCAACAAGATTAATTGCATTTTGAAGTGCAGCCATAGATACCGCAATATTGTCACCAATAGGCGCAGTAAGGGTCACAACAACACTATCTGCCGCCATTGCGTTCATTCCACCCGCAGATATTCCCACACCACTTGCAAAATATCCACCAGAAGCCAGCATAGGTGTACCAGGCGGCAATAGCATGTTGTTATTTTCCAGATATTGCGTTACCGCAGCATAAAGAAGTTGACTGGCCCCTACGGTTGATATGCTTCTGTTATCTGTCAGGGTTACGTTAATTGCAATGCTAGATCCGCCACCCATCATTCCCATCATGCCACCACCAAATGATATTGCAATTTGCTCGGCGTTGTTTCCAAGTGTTTGACGGGTAACATGGTAAAGACCATCGTTTGCCGTTGTTATGTCATGTGCGGTATCAAATGTACTGTTAAGTATGTTATATGTTGGATTGGTTTGGACGTTCACAGTAAAAGTTCCTGTATCCTCGGCCGGCATTAATTCAAACCCATGAATCCCTGCAAGAAATATACTTCCCACGAATGCAACAATCGCAACACCAAGCGTCAACCATTTTTGTTTAATAGTAAATTTTAATGCCGAATTATACCAACGATCCGCAGTACCCTTGCATGAACCCATCGCAGTCTTGCACTTCGCACCAAAACCAGGACTTTTTGTTGGTTGTACTGGTTGCACAATCTCTGCCTCTGCTGTTGATTGTTCTACCATGGCTTTTTCTTTTGTTTCTGTATCAGTGGCCAGTGGACAGTTTCTTGGAACGTTACATTTGATTTTGAACGCAGATATAATAGATGGCAAGAACATCACCGCGGAAACCAAAGATGCAAACAACGCAAACATTATCACATATACCATATCCATAAAGACTTCCATCATCATTCCAGAGACAAAGAACATTGGAACAAACACCGCCATCGTTGTTAATGTTGCCGCCACTATCGCGCCGAAGATTTGACTTGCCCCCTTAATCGCAGCGTCTTTCACGGACATACCCTTGGCCCGCAATCGGAACGTGTTTTCCACCACAATTATCGAGTTATCAATCAACATTCCTACGGCAAGCGCCAATCCCGCAAGCGAAACAATATTAATTGTAATCCCAAGGAAATACATCAAAATAAATGTTCCCACCACAGACAACGGAATAGATAATCCCACCGCAACAGTTAACTTCCAGTTACGCAAAAACAAAAACAAAATAAGTACCGCAAGTGCCCCACCAATCAGCAGATTATTAAGAACCCCACCAATACTGTCGTTAATAATTTCGGCCTGATCCATTTGGATTCTTATTTCAAAATTTGGGTGTGTTGTCCGTAATTGGTCTATCGCAGATATAATTGCAGGCACAACCTGGGTTGTCACTGCACCAGATGTTTGTTGAATTGAAAAAGAAAAAGACGGTTCGTTATTCACATATGCAAAACCCGGCATATCCGCAAATGATACAGGCCTTGGCGTACCTATGATTGCACCGTTAATTTGCGCAACACCTGGTACTGTACGAATTTGTGGTACGAAAATGTCATTGTACCAATTAATTGTTGCAGATTCATCAATGTCTCCGCTCCCATCTAATATAACAAAACTGGACGAGAACGTTAACACAGGCAACATATTTGGATCCAGCCTAAAAGCCATTGGTTGTTGTAAAAAATTGCGATCAACTAAAAAGTTACCCATCCCCAACATTGACATAGTAACCTCGAAATAGGCCGTATTTATATCTACGGCAGTGCTGAATTCAATGAATGTGATAACACTGGCTGCTGTTGTCATGGTTTGAATGTTATCCACACCATTTATCATAAGCATTCTTGCCTCTATTTCCTCAGTAATTTCTAATGTAGCCGCCATTGCAAGGGGATCCAAAGGATTCACCGAACTTGGGTCTTCATGAGAAGAAATCACAACGACAAAAGGAATGTTCATATTTGGAAATAATTCCGCATTCATACTGGAGAACGCAAAAAAACCCAGAATAATAATAACCATAATCATAACGAAAACCGTATGAGGCCGTCTAACACCAAAACGGGTTAGTGGATTTTCACTGATATTTTTGTCCAACATCTCTTGTTTTTTAAGTTCCATTGTTCCTCCGTAATAAAAGTCACTAGCACCTAGTGTACTTCACATTTATCAACTTATCAAGTTTTTTCCTGTATTATTTTACACTATTAAAGAAAGCGTCATATAGACGCTTTTACATAATATTAATGAGTTTAACTTAAATACGCACAAAACTGCGCGAGACAAAGCCAGGTCGTCCATTAAAATTGATTTGAAAAAAATCACCCCGAATATCTTGAATCGTCACACGAGAACCATTTGGCAATGTCCCAAGAATACTTGCGGTTGGACTGGGGGCACTACGTACATTTAAATTACCACCCGCCGTCGTTATTGTACCTTGTGTTGGTGTTGGGGTAATAAATTGGGTGGATGCGTACCCCTCGCGCCCTTGGAACGAAACCCTATAAAAACCATTTTGCTCGCCCAAAATTGTCACATTTGAACCATTCAGCATTGTGGTAACAATTGGTGCACTTGTGTTAGGTGCACTGCGAAGATTTAATCCCCCACCTGTGGTTGTAACACGTCCCAGAATACCTGCGCCCGACGTTGGCGGAGGCGGAGGCGCAACACCTCCAGTTAAACAGGCCTCTACCCCGTCCGCTATTGCATTTGCAATACGTATAAAGTTTGTATCATAACGCGTATTGTCTTGTGGGTTTGATATAAATCCGACTTCCAAAAGAAGTGCGGGCATATTCGTAGCGGTCAGTACAGTAAAGTTTCCATTATGTACACCACGATTTGCAAAATTCCCTGCCGTTGCCATCCTGCTTGCCATCTGTGTCGCACACGCATTGGTTGCGGCACTTACGTTTGGTCGTACGAATACACTGGAACCATTTGCTGTTGTATTTGTAAAAGCATCACGATGCACCGACACAAACAAATTCGCACCCGCATTATTGGCGATGCGCGCCCGTTCAGTCAAAGGGATAAACACATCAGACACCCGTGTATATATGACCCTGTGCCCACGTCTTTCCAATTCCCGCCCAACCGCCACCGCCATCCCAAGGACATCGGCCTTTTCCATGCGACCATCTCTGGTTGCACCAAAATCTGTGCCACCATGACCTGCGTCTACTACAATTGTTGCCATGTTGAAATCTATGACACAAATCAATTTTGTGACACAACGATATCCATCATCAATATTTTGCGTTGATTAAATTGAATAAATTGAGGTAAACTAAATAAAAAGTAATATGGGGAAAAAACAAAGGATAATTTTTTTAATCGTTGCAATTGGTATGCTGCTTTATGCTGGTATTTCTTTAGCATTGGGAATCTATTTGTTAAGAACTTGCAATAATGGTAATGGATATAAAGACGATGACTGCTACTACGAATGCAACTGTGACGACAATAAAGATGACGATTGTGACGACAAATATAATGGAATATTCTTTACACCCAACGTTGCCAACGCAGGTGTATATTGGTGGCGTGCAATAAGCAACGATAATTTGGAAAATTCGCTGCATCTTTTGAATTTTGTTGAACGTAACGGTATCACAGACATTTTTTTGACTATGAATGATCTTGTGAACGTAAGTGGTGCCACGGCTGGAATTGTTGAAAATGGCAGTTTTAATGCATCCCTAATGGAACGGTTTATTGCACCCACACAGACGTTTATACGTTCCGCTTTCTCTCGTGGAATTAATGTGTACACCTTGTTCGATAGCGGTGGGGGTATTATATTTCCAAACAGTCCAAGCAAGAACAATTTCCATCGCAGAATGTTCGGACTTCAAGTATTCAATCATATTTCAGGTCCAGAAGAACAAATAACTGGAATCCAATTTAATATCGAGCCACACCAACACGGAAATTGGCGCAATGTCTTTGAAAATGATGTTATCGTGGGCAACAGAAATTTGACACGAGAAACACGCCGAAACGATTTATTGCAAATGAAAGCAGATTTTGTTGTGGAAATAACAACTTTGTACAGCGATATGTTCCGAATTGATTGGTGTATGCCCTTTTGGTGGGATGCTCGACATGACTATCAATTAATTACGCATAATGGCAATCCAAATACCCAGTTATATCAAGCAATAATTAATGAAATTACACGAAGTACAAAAGGTGGTAGAGTGCTTGTAATGTCATTCCGCTCCACAGCAGTCAATATGTACAATATCTCTAGTCACATAGTCGAATATGCGTTTCAACACAACATTCCTGTCTTCCTTATGGCAACAGTCAATGAATCAACTGGACCGCATACACGTTTCCATGAGGCAGGTAAAATTGAAATGTATTATCAACTGAATCGATTAAGATATGTAGTTAATCAGGATTTCGTGGCACAAAATCTACTTGGGGTATCCATTCACCACATAATGAGTTGGTATCCGCTTCAATATGAAAGAATACCAAATTAAAATTTAAATAACTTTTTTGACATTTTTCGATAAAAGTGATACAAACTAAAAGACAAAGGAGAAAATATGGGAAATAAATTAAAAAGACTAGGCTTTATGATAGGAATAGGGGGCCTTGCGTTTTGTATAGTTTTCGTGGGCACCGTTTTTCAAACAGGATCAACAAGGATTTCTGCAAATCCAATTGCACCGCAGCCCTTTGCAGGTCCAATAATAATAGAGACGGCACCATTGTTTAATCTTGATGGAACATACAACACCGAACTAATTGCCGAGTTAGTGTATTTGGCGGAAAATGCTGAGCGTAGTTTGCCAAATCTTCATGTAAATAATGTAGGCGTTTCTGGGATTACGGTATCTGATGCAAATCACATACGAAGCGCTAACGATGGTTCATTGCCCGCTATACGAATATTTGAACCATATGGAACATTTTCAACAGACGGAATGCCCTCCACAGGAATGGTGAACAATCAATCACGTGATAATTTCACTCACTCCGGGTGGACACTTGTTTACATCACTCACCCAGATGGTGGTGGCGACCCGGTTTTTACATTCAGAATGACCGAAGCATTTCGAAGCAACCGAATGCATACTGCAGACCCTAATTGGGGTACTGATATTCGTTATGAAGGCTCTGATCTGAGACAAAACCTTATCGAAGAATTTGACAATGTTCTAAATCTTTTTGATAACCATTTTAATATTCATTCGCACTTTGTTACACCCAATAATATCCCAGGACAATGGCAAAATAATCAACCAGATACTGGTGCAAATCCAATAAACCAATCATTAGAAGCAGGGGCTCGTAATGACTTAATTTGGATTCCATCTTCATATGAACTAGGAACTGGTGGTAACTTATGGAATTTAACACAAGCCGAACGCGGATACATACAAAATGGCTTTGGGAACCAAGCTTGGCATCGAACTTCGCAAGGTGGGAACCTTGGAAATGCAAGATCTAATACTTTTGCTGGTGTTAGCGAATCAATTGCAGTTCAAAATGCGTGGCTTTCCGTTGTACCTGCATTTCACTTAAGCCTTAGTCATTTATTGACATATGCAAATATAGGCGTCGACTTCTCGAGTGCATCATCAAGAGCAGCGACATCATCTGAAAACAGGCTTGTTATTGAACGTGATACAGGTGTCGAAACAATCGTTTTCAACGCAGGAGCACATAACACAGTGCAAACTTTGACAATCGGAACTGGTGTAAACCAATTCACTCTCACACCAACAGATACCCCAACTGCGACAACAAATGTAATGGGTAGATTTGAAATCTGGTACACCGAAGATGGAAGAGTCGCCCACCTAGAACTTTCTGAAGTGCCACATGGTTTCAACATAGTTGCAAATACAACGAATAATTGGGCAGTAACAAGAACATATAATTGGCCCACTGGATTCGGTCTTGCGGCAAGCCCAATTGATTCTACCGCAATTGCCGAGAATTCTTTTACAACGGCTGTTGGTATTCCAATAGCACCAGGTGGACACAGATTTAATGGTTGGTGGACAACACCAAGTATAGGTGGCGAGCAAGTAGCATCTGGCACAATTGTAGCGAACCGCGGAAACACAGAAACAGTGGATCCAATAACACAAATCTATGCTAGATGGGAACAAAACCAAGCAACTGTTGTACGTGTCAATTATGATGGTACGACCGAAAGCGTTGGTACACAAAACGTGGTATTTGCAGGTGCAGTCGGTGATCCCTTGGTTGAACCGACAGACGATACTTTGGTCTTTGGTGGATGGTGGACACAGGACGGTACCGGCGGAAATTGGGGAGCACGTGTCAATTCAAATACATTTATTGATACCGTACAAGACGGAACAACAATAAATATCTACGCAAGATGGCAAATCTATGTCCCAAGACCAACTCTAAGTAGTCTTAACCTAAGTGGTGGAACAATTACATGGGGAACAATTACTGGGGCAGAATTCCTGGTAGCAGTTAATGGTGTCAACCGCCCTATTCAAACTGGAAACTTATTTGACTTTTCAGATCTTGAACCTGGTTCGCACACAATTTCGATCAGAACAGTTGCAAGTAACGGTGATGAGTCCGATGCACTTGAAATAACTGTTGTAATTCCACAACCAGTAACAGTAGACGTTATCTACAGAAGCCAGAATATACAAATAGGCACGACCCAAGTTCTAGAAGACAAGGAAAATCGAGTTACACCAACCAATCCAGAAAGAACTGGATGGCAATTTATGGGTTGGGAACTTGCCGCACCTACACAAGACAATAATGGACGATGGGTTTTCATATTCAACGCAGTATGGGCGCAAGAGTTTACAATTATCTTTATGAACGGAATAACAGAAGATTCTCAACAAATTGGTACAAACCAGGTTGTATATGATTTTGCAAACATCGTAACACCACAAGACCCAGAGCGTACTGACTTCACATTCCGTGGTTGGATCAGAGTCGAAAGCGGAACAACAATAACATACACAGCACAATGGGACAGAAATCCAGTATTGACCGTACGAGTGGAACTCGCAGACGGTTCACAATATACCGAAACAACACACTTAATCACTTATAACCCAACTGCACCTGCACCTCTTACCGACAGAACAGTAGGTAGTGACACATTCACATTTGTTCGTTGGGACGTAACAACAACTACGAATGCAACAACTGGTGACAGAACGCATACGTTTACAGCAATCTGGGAACTTGTGGAAACCCCACCAAGTACAGCATTAATACTGGCATCAATATCGGCAATAGAGACAGAAATAGCAAATCTGGACATTAATAACTTCACAACAGCAAGTTGGATATTGTTCGAGGCTGCACATGCAGCAATAACCCACAACAACGCAATGTCTTTGATAGAATTATTGGAGGCATACATTGCATTAAACCAAGCAAAGGGTCTTTTACAAGAAAATCCAGTCCATGTCCCAACGTTTACAGAAACTTGGACAGGTTACACAGGAACACGCCCAAGCATTGAAGACACACGAGTTATTAATGGAATCGAGCAGAAACTTGTTCGTTGGGATACTGTTACTACTACTGCCGCAAACGGTAATATTACAGTAACACATACCGCGGTTTGGGAAAATATAACAAATGAATCAAATTTCACTACGGACACACTTCCATGGATTTTAATTGCAGGTGCGGGATTACTTGTGCTAATCTCAATTGTACTCTTCCTTTTAGCAAGCAGCGGTCGAAGAAATATTAAAGGCGTTAAATAACATTCAATTTTCGCCAAACAAAAAAGCGCCTTGGATGCGCTTTTTTGTTTTTGTTTTGAATTATTCGCTTTTTGCTGTTGCAGGGGTTTCTTTTTCTTCCTCGCCCTTGAACATGAATTTTGCGGTTATGGCTGCAAGCGCACCACCAGCAAGCGGAGCCAGTATAAACAACCATTGTTGTCTAAACAATTCCCATCCGCCAAATAATGCTGGACCGATACTTCGGGCTGGGTTAACGGATGTACCTGTAAGTGGAATACCCACAAGGTGAACAAGTGTAAGTGCAAGACCTATAACGATTGGGGCAACATAACGGTTTTCGGTTTTTCTGGTTACTGCAAGAATTGTGAATACGAATACGAATGTAAGCACAACTTCAATCAAGAATGCTGCGAACACCGCACCTGCCATTGTTGCTCCGCCCAATCCACCAATTCCAAGTCCAAAGTCAAATCCATCTTGAAAGTGTTCGTATGTGTTAATTCCCATCATACCGCGAATTGCCTCGGCATTGAATCCAAGAAGTTGCCAGATAAGAAATATAAAGAACGCACCGACTATTGCACCTGCGACCTGGGAAATTACATATCCAACAAAGTCACGTACACTAATCTTCTTTCCCATCAATTGTGCAAGCGACACCGCAGGGTTAAAATGCCCCCCACTGATTGCACCAAACATAAAGATTATGGCAATTAATACCAAACCAAATGCAAGTGCCCCAACAATTGGCGAGAATATCCCACCAAAAACAGCGGCTCCTACCGCCATGGTAACTAATATTGCTGTTCCAAGAAATTCAGCAAAATATTTTCTTAGTTCCATTTTGTTTACTTTTTCCAATTTTTCCTCCTATTAGAATTTATATCCAAGTATATGCAGACCATTTTAATCAATTCCATCAAAAAGGTCAAGTGGTTCTTTAATTTTCCTTATCTGTTATCGTCTCTGTTGTCATCATCGTCGCCCATTTCATTACTCTGTCGCTCTGATGGTCTCATTGTATTTTGCTTGCAAACTGTACTTCCCATTTCGTTCATCATACCAACAAGTTGAGTTCTATATTTTTTATTATCATCTGGATTTGATTTATAAGACTCGACAGTATTAATAAATACGTCTGCCTTTTTACTTGCATCTTGTTCAAAGTATTGCTCGAATTTCTTACGGATTTTTTTGTTATCCTTTATTTCATCGTGCACCATATCTATAACCTGCACGGCTTGCTTTCTCTTTTCATCCCCAGTACGTGGTTTCATAAATTGAAGCCCAGGTTTTACATTTTTGTTAAAGTCTGTACTTAGTTCATTTAATTCCTTGTTTGCTTCTTTTATCGTGTATGAATTGTGATACAACAATTTATGTTCAATGTCAGATTTCCCAGCACGTAAATTGGAAAACTCTTGTATTTCCCATTCAAGTTGCTCGGTCTGTTCTTTGGATAATCTTTTTTTATTTTCCCCAAGATAATTTGCCAACTTATCAATCAGCATATCATCACGAAGTACGGATATATGAATATTTTTCCGTAGTTCGTTTCTGTCAGGTTCGTTAATCTTTTTTGTTTTTTCGTGAACAGGTTGACGTTTTTTACTTGGGTCTAATTCATAGTCATCCTCCAGTATCTCGTCCTCCATCTCTTCTTTTGGTTCACTTTGGGTATACTCAAATGATTTGGTTGGTTTGAATGGTTCTGCATTTGTCTTTTGTTGCGCGGCTTTCTGTCTTTCTTGTATCTTTTGCTTGTGTTCTTCGTTGGCGTATTGGGTAACAGTTTTCTTCCCAAGATTGCCATTATCATAAAGAAACATAATATTTTCTGTTCCAAGTTCAATTGCCCGCATGGTTGAACCTTTTTGCATATTTCTGTTTCGGTCATTCATCATCCCATTCAATGCAACAGATGCCAACTGCCCATCTTGCACAGCGACCACACGTCTGTCATCTTCCATCTCTTGGATTGATTGATTTCCGTATAATACAATGTGATCATCCACACGCTTGTCTATATAATGGAAATCTTTTTTTTCATCTGGGTCATATGGTGGGTAAAATGCGGAATAACGCTTTTCCATTGGCGTTGGACCATCCAGTTCGTCTATATCACTTCTCCAATGATGCAGCATCAGTGGTCTCTCATCTTCCGTCGGCTGCATAGAAATCTTTCCCTCTTTGTCAAAAGGCACGAATCCGGTATTTGTTATCACATATTTTTTGCCATTCTCCTCGACCGTCTTGATTAATTCGCGTTCTTCAAAGTACTCGCACATTTGACCAAGGACATTTGCAAGAAAATAAATTACCCTCGTATCATCATTTCCATATTTTGTTTTGTGTTGATACGCATTTGCGGAAATATCACCCTCGAATCTTTGGTTACTAAGGTACTCTTGGACGTCCATGATTTCTTGCGATAACCTTTTGGTATCTACATCTAAATCTTTTGAACCCAAAATTTTGTTTTTAAGTTTATTTGAAATTCCTGTTTTAATGTAAAATTCATATAAAAACACCGCACTCTGTAATATCGCAGGCGAGACTATTTGTTCATCACCCAATTCAGATGTTGTTTTGCCTTCATCTTTCTTTTCAATTCCAACAAATTTAGAATTTCCAAAGTCTGGAATGCTTTCCAAATCCTCATAGTATGCCATCATATTATTGATGTTTTCCAATTCGCCAAATCTAACTTGTTGTTCTATACCACTTGGGCCAAATACAGTTTCCGTTTTGTCTATATACAATGGCAATTTGCTCTTCCCATCTTTTGGATTAATCATTTGTTCCAGCCGCTTTGGTCCCTGTTGTCCTACCATGTTGAGATTTGCAAATTTTTCATCGTCCACGCCACCCAAAATATGTGTGAATTTACCTTGGCTTACTTTGTCACGAACGTATAAAAATGTTTCATAGCCACGCGGACCGCCCGTGATATCGCCATTTATAATAATTTCATAATTCCCGCCGGTTTCATAATCAATCTGGGCTTCTAACCTTTTTAACATATCTAATTGCCCATTAACATTCCCAATAACAAATTTTCTTGTTTGCGCCATATCACATTGTATCAATAAACATGCCACAAGGCAAAGAAAATCCGCATTAAGCGGATTTTCTTTGTTCTCAATTATTCTTGTGTATTAATAAGTTCCTTTATTTCCTTTAACGTCTCATACGGTTTTTCAATGTGGTTAAACATATATTGGTTGGAATGACTGCCCATCATACTGAATACCGGACTGGATGGACTGCCGAATTTTATTGTTCCTGTATTCTTACGCACCAATTTATCCAAAAGACTTACTTTAACAACTGTTGCGGTTAGAGATTTGAATTCCAAACTTTTGTAATCTATTCCGATGATCCCGCCACGTACAAGGATTCGCTTGCTGGTATACGCATAGAATCTGTTTTTGTACCAAAGCACGCTGCAAAAAATTGTTATCAACACAACCAGCAAAAGCACCCCTAAAGTTATCCATAGCGCAACCCAAAACGGTGTTTCAAAGCCACGCCATGCACCATCATACCAAAGAAAACCAACCGGTACCGCAAGCAACCATATCCATGAAACAAAACTGAGCAAAAATACATACCACCCAAACTTACATTTATTCGGTTTGTAAATTTTCAGAATCTTTTCATTCTTTTCCAAAACTGGCTCGAACATTAATTCCATATTTTCCACGAAATTCCTCCTATCATTTTATTAAAGTTTATTACTGGTATCTGCCATTGTCAAACTATTTATCAAGTAAGGTGCTATGTAATTCTTTCTTCTTGTATCAAGGATTGTAATCATCTGAAAATTTGATATTTCTACTTGGACATAGCAATAAATTCTTTGATTTTGCATTACTTGATTATCTGGTAATAAACTTGGAAATTCTGGTAATAATTGACCAGACGTTGGCCTTGGTCCCCATCCAGTTGGTACAGGCCCCCCAAGAAGTCGATATGGATGCCAGTTGCCACTTAAATCTGTACCACCCCAAATTTCATAGTGAATATGCCCACTTCCCGTATGTCCAATAACCTCTCCTCTTTCTACTCGTGTTCCTGCTATCCATGGAGTTGTCCTACCTTGACCACCAAGACCCGAAGGAAACCAATTACCAAAATTTGTACTTATTGGGATTGTTGAACCATTCATAAGAGGAGTCTGACGTATACCAGGCATCCCCGGCCTGTTAGCATTACGAACCCATGTCCCTCCTACCAAACTATAGGCAGGGCTTCCTGTACTGTATAATATGAAGAATGATGTAGGAGTTCTAAACGGTGGAGTTGCTCCATGATCGATTCTTATAAAATATGCTTGGGTACTATTAGTAGCGTTATTTGCACCCCTAACCATATGCCTTCTTACACTTATCATTCCTCCTGCTGGTGCAAAAATTGGGCTATTCTGATTAGGAGGAAAAGGATCGATACCAGGATGCGAACCAGCAAACTGTCCAGCATGATTGGCTGTTCTATTAACAAGAGGCCATCTCCAAACAGCAGGATGATTACCTGCAAGTGGCGGTGGGCCGTTTACATCTCTTGTCAAAGTTGGCGGCGGCGGTGAACTCCACCAATCACCAGTAGCCGTACCACCAGTCGGGCCCCCAGGTGCTGGATCAAAATCACCGATACAACCAGCAGAGCCGAAAATGTTGACATTTCTTGTTGTGCTACCCACCTGTGTTGTACCTTCATATACATCTACGGTAAGTGAAACTGACCCAGTTTCCTCTCCTATAATCACCCACACACCATCATTTTCTTCTACAGTAGCCGAACCAGTCCCATCCACCACCGTAGGACTTATTGTAAATCCAAGAATTGCTACATTTCGACGATTACGCTCTACATTTATAGGCGAAGGTCTATCAAGGGCCGCGTTCGCGGTTGTAATTATAAATGGGCTACCGCCTCGCCCCCTCGGTGCAACCAAACCTGTTATAGTCAACATACCAAATAACAAACCACATAGTATCAAAGATACCACTACATGTACTATTCTTTTCTTTGCTTTTCTTCTGTCTTGTTCGTTTTCGGCA